>OGDE01000992.1_pt1 | contig 19967 bp, 14 predicted proteins | sample 1570321 | NCBI WGS metagenome assembly OGDE01 (sample SAMEA2581976, study PRJEB24529) | metagenome | biome: Human gut stool | place: China | collected 2011 | reverse complement strand
ATGGTCCGGGTCTTCGATCTCCAGATAGGGGCTCTCTCCGATATTTTCTCTCCCCTTCTGGATTCTTACAGCGCCTGCTGCCGCAACAATAGTCAACAGGCCAAGTACGAGCATGACAAGGACAAATTTGTCCTTGAAAATCTGATTTCCTCTTTCTTTCACGTTTATCACCTCGGTAATATTCTTACCCGCGGCGGTGAAGTTATACACGAAATCATACTTTTTTCTGGAAGTATCCACCTTTTATCTTCTTTTACTCCGCAATTTTCACGATCTCAATCCCCTGAAAATAATATTTCAACAGTTCCCGGAACTCACTCCCCTGCTCTCTCTCCATCGCATCCGCCCCAGCCTGGGAGAATCCGTATCCGCTGCCGATCCCCTTCGATGACACCCGGATCTTCCCGTCCGCAGACGAAAAATGAAAGCAGGACGATAAAAGCCCCAAAGAATACCGGACCTCATCCCCGCTGTAATCCATATCCCCGATCTGAACCCGCTTCACATACCCGGCATCATCCCGCTCGATGATCTGGATTTTTTCCGCAATGCCGTCCGCTCCCGGGCGCGGACCGCCGATTCTTCCGATCTTATCCGCAAACTCCGCTTCCGTAAAGGTCCGGACGCATAAAAATTCTCCTGCCTCCAGATCTCCCGGACTCTCCACCGAACAGATATATGGATATGCGGCAAGTTCCCTCGTTTTTCCTGCCGACGCTTCACAGTAGAACGGCTCGATCAGCTCCCCGTCGTACTCCGCAACGAGTCCTTCTGTCTCCTGCACCGCGGTACGGATCTTCCCGTAATACTCTTTAAAATGTTCTTTCCCCCATTTTTTCTCCATCTCCCTCATGCTGAGACAATCTATGTCCAGTTCCTCTTCCCGGATACGTTCCAGCCCCGGATCCACAAGCCGGTAGATATATGTCCTCGCAAGCACCGCCTGTGCTTTTAATGTCTCGATCCCGTACTCTGCCGGAATCTCCGCCGCAACGACTCCGGTAAGAAACTCTTCCGCCGGGACCTCCGCCCCCGAATCCGTCCGGATCCGGCCTGTCCACGCCAGCGTTGTCACATAGGGGATCATGACCGTCATCCATAAGACCATAAAAAAACGCTTCATAAAAAATACCCGCCTCATACACCTGTGATACCGGATTTCAGATCCTGAAGTCTTCCGGGCAGATTGCCCGAAAAACTCCCTTCCGAATTTTTCTGATATCACTATTGTATGAGACGGGTCTGTTTTTTATGTTATCCGTAACTGTCAAGTACCTTCACAGTTACATTATTTCAGCTCTACCTTGATCTTCTCAAGATGCCAGATATCCCTTACATACTCTTCGATCGTACGGTCAGAGGAGAACTTTCCTGCGGATGCGGTATTGAGCATCGCAGTTCTTGCCCACCACTTCTCATCGCGGTATGCCTGGTCGATCTTCTTATGTGCTTCCGCATAGGAACGGAAGTCCTTTAAGATAAAGTAGGTATCTGCGCGGTCGCTGCTCTGGGTGTTGAGTAGGGAGTTGTAGATATCGCGGAACAGCTCCGGATCCTGCGGAGAATAGTAGCCGTTGATGAGCTGCATCAGCACACGGCGGATATCCTGATCATTGTTGAAGATATCCATCGGGTTGTAGCCGCCGTTGTTTTCAAGGTTGATGATCTCATCTGCGGACGCACCGAAGATGAACATATTCTCCTTGCCGACTTCCTCTGCCATTTCCACATTTGCTCCGTCCATGGTTCCGATCGTCAGAGCGCCGTTCAACATGAACTTCATGTTTCCGGTCCCGGATGCTTCCTTGCTTGCTGTGGAGATCTGCTCGCTGACATCCGCAGCGGAGAAGATCAGCTCTGCGTTGGATACACGGTAATCTTCAATGAATACGACCTTTAATTTGCCGCCGATGGACTTATCGTTGTTGATCACATCAGCCACATTGTTGATGAGCTTGATGGTCAGTTTTGCACGCTTATATCCGGCTGCTGCTTTCGCACCGAAGATGAAGGTTCTCGGAACGATGTCCATATTCGGGTTATCTTTTAACTGGTTATAGAGATACATCACATGAAGGATGTTCATGAGCTGTCTCTTGTATTCATGAAGACGTTTTACCTGAACATCGAAGATGGATCGCGGATCGACATCGATGCCGTTGTGCTCCTTGATGTACTTTGCAAGACGGATCTTGTTCTGGTACTTAATATTCATGAATTCCTGCTGGCACTTCTCATCATCCACATAAACAGAAAGCTTTTTAATATTGGAGAGATCTGTGATCCACTCATTTCCGATCTTATCGGTCACCCAATCTGCAAGCAGCGGGTTGCCGTGAAGCAGGAAACGTCTCTGGGTAATACCATTTGTTTTATTATTAAACTTCTCCGGCATCATCTCATAGAAGTCACGAAGCTCCTGTTTCTCAAGGATCTCTGTGTGAAGCTTCGCAACACCGTTTACAGAGAAGCTGCCGACGATTGCAAGGTAAGCCATGCGGACCTGTCCGTCGTAAATGATCGCCATTCTGCGGATCTTCTCGTTGTCACCCGGATATCTCTGCTGGATCTGGGCTACAAAACGGCGGTTGATCTCCTCAACGATCTGGTAAACACGCGGAAGCAGACGGGAGAACAGCTCGATCGGCCATTTTTCAAGAGCCTCAGCCATGATGGTGTGGTTTGTGTAGGCACAGGTCTTTGTCGTGATCTCCCAGGCCTCATCCCACTCTAAGTTCTCCTCGTCAAGTAAGATACGCATTAACTCAGCAACCGCAACGGTCGGATGTGTATCGTTTAACTGGAAGGATGCCTTCTCATAGAATTTATGGATATCGTCATGCTTTTCCTTGTACTTTTTGATGGCACGCTGAACACTGGCAGAAATAAAGAAATACTGCTGTTTTAAGCGAAGCTCTTTTCCGGAATAATGGTTATCATTCGGGTAAAGGACCTCAACGATGGTCTTCGCCAGATTCTCCTGCTCAACAGCTTTCTGGTAATCGCCCTTGTCGAACTCGCTTAAGTTGAAGGTATTCACCGGCTGTGCATCCCAGATTCTTAAAGAGTTTACAACATTGTTGCCGTATCCCATGATCGGAATATCATACGGAACCGCCATAACGGACTGGTAGCCCTTCTGTACGAAATGGTTTCTCTTTCCGTCCCATTCTGTCTCCACATAACCGCCGAATTTGACCTCCGTCGCATACTCTGCGCGGCGGATCTCAAACGGATAGCCGTCCTTCAACCACTCATCCGGGACCTCGATCTGATATCCGTCACGGATCTGCTGTTTGAACATTCCATAACGATAACGGATGCCGCAGCCATATGCCGGATAGCCTAAAGATGCAAGAGAATCCAAAAAGCATGCCGCAAGACGTCCAAGACCGCCGTTTCCGAGTGCCGGATCCCGTTCCTGATCCTCAATGGAATTCAGGTCAAAGCCCAGTTCAGAAAGTGCCTCCTCGATTTCCTTCTGCTCACAGAGGCTGATGATATTGTTGCCGAGGAAACGACCGGTTAAAAACTCCATGGACATGTAGTAAACGATCTTCGCATCCTGCTTGTCGTACTCTTTATGAGTCGCGATCCAGCGGTCGATGATCATGTCCTTAACTGCAAGTGCGACAGCCTGGTAAACCATAGCCGGAGTCGCCTCGTCGATCGTTTTGCGGTAGATGCTCTTTACGTTAAACACAATGGTCTTCTTCAGTTCATCCTTGTTAATTGTCTGACTCACCCCTAAAGTCCTCCTTTATACTCTCTTAATGGCCGGATCCCGCGCCATGCCTCTTCAGGCCGCGTCTGTGATCCGGTCAATGTGAACCCCTTATTTACAGGAAGGTTCCGCATTGCGGGTCTGTCCATAAATATTGTTCATGAAATCCCCGCGCTGCGGAACTTTTTCCTGTTGTCATCCGTCTATTTTGTCACTTTCACTACGCCGAATACAACATCCTCGCCGTTGATGTTCCATTCCTTCGTGTAGCCAGCCATCTCACCAAGCATAATGTTGTCAGCCATGACCTCGCTCTTTAACTCGTCCGCGTACTTCTTGATCAGATCTGCGATCTTCTCATTCTTGTCCGCGTAAACGTAGATGTGGTCCATAACCTCGAATCCAGCCTCTTTACGCATGGTCTGGATCTTGCTGACGATCTCACGGTAGAAGCCTTCCTCGAGAAGCTCCGGTGTCAGTGTTGTATCGAGAACAACGGTCACGGTGTTGTCTGCCTCGGATACATAGCCTTCTGTCTGTGCCATGTCGATCAGAAGGTCATCCTTTGTGAGAACAACTTCATTTCCGTCAAAGTTGAAGGTCAGAGCGCCCTTCTCGTTTAAGGTATCCATCGCAGCATTTCCGTCAAGCTCCGTCAGGGCTTTCTTGATATTTCCGAGCTGTTTTCCGTACTTCGGTCCTACCGTCTTAAGCTGCGGCTTGAAGGTGTAGGAAGTAAAGCTTCTCACATCGTCCGTGAACTCTACGGACTTCACGTTTAACTCGTCCTCGATGATCTCCTGGTAGAACTCCGGAAGCTTCTCCGGTGCCTTTACGAACATCTTTGCGATCGGCTGACGGTTCTTGATGTTTGCGGTATTTCTGCATGCACGTCCGAGAACAACGATCTCAAGAAGCTCTTCCATGTTTGCCTCAAGATCCTTGTCGATCCATGCCTCATTTACCTCCGGGTAATCGCAGAGATGGATACTCTCCGGAGCGTCTGCGTCAATGCTGCGAACAAGGTTCTGGTAGATATCCTCAGTCATGAACGGGATCATCGGAGCTGCAGCCTTGGCAACAGTTACCAGTGCTGTGTAAAGTGTCATGTAAGCATTGATCTTATCCTGCTCCATGCCCTTTGCCCAGAAACGCTCACGGCTTCTTCTTACATACCAGTTACTCATATCGTCAACAAATTCCTGAAGCGCTCTTGCAGCCTCCGGAATCTTGTAGGAACCAAGATCCTCATCGACAGTCTTCACCATGGTATTCAGCTTGCTGAGCAGCCATTTATCCATAACCGGAAGCTTATCGTAATCTAAAGTATATTTAGTTGCGTCAAAATTGTCAATGTTCGCATACAGTACGAAGAATGCGTAGGTGTTCCACAGAGTGCTCATGAACTTTCTCTGTCCCTCTACAACTGCCTTGCCGTGGAAACGGTTCGGAAGCCATGGAGCACTGTTGATGTAGAAATACCAGCGGATAGCATCTGCACCATATTTGTTCAGTGCATCAAACGGATCTACGGCATTTCCCTTGGACTTACTCATCTTCTGTCCGTTCTCATCCTGTACATGTCCCAGAACGATTACATTCTTATACGGAGCCTTGTTGAAAAGCAGTGTGGACTCAGCAAGAAGTGAGTAGAACCATCCTCTTGTCTGGTCAACAGCCTCGGAGATGAAGTCTGCCGGGAACTGCTGCTCAAACAGGTCTTTATTCTCAAATGGATAATGATGCTGTGCAAAAGGCATTGCTCCTGAATCAAACCAGCAGTCAATTACCTCCGGTACACGGTGCATGGTCTTTCCGCAATCCGGGCACTTCATGGTGATATCATCAATGTATGGGCGGTGAAGCTCGATAGTCTTCGCACGCTCGTCACCACTCTTCTCATAGAGATCCTGGCGGCTTCCCACGGATTCCATATGTCCGCACTCACACTGCCAGATGTTCAGTGGTGTTCCCCAGTAACGGTTTCTGGAAATACCCCAGTCCTGAACGTTCTCAAGCCAGTCACCGAAACGTCCCTTACCGATGCTCTCCGGAATCCAGTTAATTGTATTATTGTTACGGATCAGATCATCCTTTACTGCTGTCATCTTGATGAACCAGGACTCACGTGCATAGTAGATAAGCGGTGTGTCACATCTCCAGCAATGCGGATAATCATGCTCGAATTTCGGCGCATCAAAAAGCTTGCCCTCTTTGTCAAGGTCAGTAAGGACCATCGGGTCCGCTTTCTTTACGAATACACCAGCGTATGGTGTCTCTTTGGTCATGTTACCCTGTCCGTCTACGAACTGTACGAACGGAAGGTCATACTCACGTCCCACACGGCTGTCATCCTCACCAAATGCAGGTGCGATATGAACGATACCGGTACCATCACTCATGGTAACGTAGTTATCACAGGTTACAAAATGAGCTTTTTTGCGCTGTTTTGCTGCTGCCTCGCCTGTGCATGCAAAAAGCGGCTCATATTCCTTACGCTCAAGATCTGTTCCTTTATATTTCTCAAGGATCTCATATGCAGGCTCATCATCCTTTGCAAGCTTGCCGAGAACCTTGTCCAGAAGTGCCTCTGCCATGTAGTAGGTGTAGCCGTCTGCTGCTTTTACCTTGCAGTAGATCTCATCCGGGTTTACACAAAGTGCAACGTTGGATGGAAGTGTCCACGGTGTTGTTGTCCATGCCAGGAAGTATGCGTCCTCACCAACAACTTTAAAACGGACGATTGCAGAACGCTCTTTAACAGTCTTGTATCCCTGGGAAACCTCCTGTGCGGAAAGCGGAGTTCCACAACGCGGGCAGTAAGGAACGATCTTGAAGCCTTTGTAAAGAAGACCTTTTTCCCAGATCTCTTTCAGTGCCCACCACTCGGACTCGATAAAGTTATTGTCGTATGTTACATAAGGATGCTCCATGTCAGCCCAGAAACCAACTGTAGATGAGAAATCCTCCCACATTCCCTTGTATTTCCATACGCTCTCCTTACACTGCTGAATGAACGGCTCCATTCCGTACTCCTCGATCTGCTCCTTGCCGTCAAGGCCAAGCTTCTTCTCAACCTCAAGCTCAACCGGAAGTCCGTGAGTATCCCATCCTGCTTTTCTCGGAACCATGTACCCCTTCATTGTACGGTATCTCGGGATCATATCCTTGATAACTCGTGTCAGAACGTGTCCGATATGTGGCTTACCATTTGCGGTAGGCGGTCCGTCATAAAATGTGTATGTCTCGCCCTCTTTACGGCTGTCCATACTCTTTTCGAAAATCTTATTGTCTTTCCAGAATTTCTCAACTTCTTTTTCACGGTCAACAAAATTCAGATTCGTGTCAACTTTACGATACACAATATTTACCTCCTGTGTCTGATTACTGGCTGCTACCTCATCTGTAAGGCCACAGCGGATTGTTTCTTCACAGATACCTGTTCGTGCCAATGCTTCGGGCACTTATAAAAAAAGACCCCATCCTGTAAAAGGACGAAGTCTGATTCGCTGTACCACCTGTTACATTATACGGGCCTGTGTCCGGATTCCTGCGTCTTTCTTTACAGTTTCTTATTGATTCTGCTGCAGGCTCCTGTGTCATGTCTTTCCATGGCGGACATTACTGTATCTGCCGATATATGTTCCCTGTAACGGAGGAAATCCGTCAGTTCTTACTTGATCATTATCTGTATCTCAGATACTCTTCCCGGCTGCGCCGGACAACTTCAGAACTGAAGCTCAGGAGTGATATTCCATCATACTTACTCGCCCCGGGCTCTCACCCTCCCCGGTTCGCTGAAAGCTTTCCATATGACTTACTGTCTCCGTCTTCGCTTTTTCATATACGCTGTATATTATAGGTTGGGGAAATTCCATATGTCAAGTGTTTTTGCCGGATTTCAGCGGTTTTCCTCTTATTATATGTATGTTCATTCTATCTTAATGGAATTTTCACAGACTGAAAGTAGTTTTTCCAGAAGGAAAGTGGTATACTACTACAGAATCTCACGGGTAAAATACAACTATTATTGAAAGGTCTATTAAAATGAGTATTACGAAAAAACGATCTCTGCGCCGGATCTTTGCCGGAATCCTCTGCATGGGAATCCTGGTTACAGGCGCACAGCCATGTGCAGCTGCTGCTTATGGATATGATGAGTACGGTGATCCTATTGTCACCGCAACACCAGTTCCTGACAGCCAGAGCGGACAGGCTGCACAGGTCACACCTGCCCATTCCAGTTACTACAACCAGGCAGCTGATACCGACTCCATTGACGGCTGGCCAACCGGCCCAAATATCGAAGCACAGGCGGCAGTTCTTATGGATGTAAATACAGAAGCAGTTCTTTACTCCAAGAATGCTGACACTAGGCTTTATCCCGCAAGCATTACCAAGATCATGACAACACTTCTGGCATGTGAGAATTTAAGTTCCAAGGATAACATCGTTGTTTCCGAGAACGCTTCAACCAGTGTAACTGCCGGCGATTCCAGTATTTATGCAGCTCCTGGTGAAGAATTTACACGAAATCAGGCACTGATGGCTGTTATGCTCCAGTCTGCAAACGAGATGTCTGTAGCAGTAGCAGAACAGGTTTCCGGCTCTGTAAAAAAATTCACAGAACTTATGAACTGGCGTGCAAAGCTTTTTGGGTGTAAAAACACTCACTTCAACAATCCGAATGGCCTTCCGGATGAGAACCATTACACCACAGCTTCTGACATGGCCAGAATTGCAAAATCCGCCTGGCTGAATCCGCTTTACCGTAAATTCTGTACCAGGCGATATTATGAAATCCCAGCCACCAATAAATTCGCAGAAGCACGCCAGCTTCTCAATCACCACAAGATGATCAAAAACGGCGAATACTACTACGAGGGTGTCCTTGGCGGAAAAACAGGATACACAGATGCTTCCGGCAATACTCTTGTCACCTACTGCAAGCGCGGAAACATGACTCTGGTTGCAGTGATCCTGAATTCTACTTCTGCTGCAAATGCCTACAGCGACACTGCTTCACTTTTTAATTATGGTTTTGAAAATTTTGAAAAAATGGATATGAAAGTTTCCATGGAACCAGTCCCGTTTAAGGTACTCCCATGTGATAAATATATTCTTAAGAATAACGGAAACACCTATCCGTTTTATTACCAGACAAATGTTTATGTGACTGTACCAAAAGGTACAAAAAGATCACAGCTTACCAAACGCCAGGCCGTTCTCCAGAATGCTGCCGGCCCGCTGCGTCTGAAAAGCAAATATTATTACCAGAAACAGATGGTTGGATGGGGAATGCAATACGAACGAAATGTCGTATCAGACCTTCTCCTCCAGACCTCTTCTTAAAAGTTTCTTACGGCGGAGAGATTCGTGCTTTTCACGGATTTCATCCGCCGCTTCTGTATCTTCTGCTCTCAGGGTTTTTACCCCGAAATATTTTCCCTCATCGGTTTTTCGAATTCTGATCTTCCCTGCAACGGGTCCATGCTCGTGACAGAGGGCAAGGCTGTAATATACCTTGGAATTGTTGGTGCTGAACCAGCGGATTTTCCGCTTGGCGGGGCATCTGCAGATGGGACACACCGTGCTTACCATGGTACGGTCCTTCATCAGGCGCTCCTTTGATACAAATTCCCTGGATACAAACTTGTCATGATCTGTGTAGGAAATATAAATTTCTTTCTCTTTTGACTTTGGGTTCTGATATACATCCAGGGATGGATGGCGGATCATGCAGGCCTCGTCAATTTCCAGAAGGATTCTTGCCGTATAGCTGGCATCTGCCAGAGCCCGGTGAAAATCCCGGTTCTTCGGAAGTTTCAGATAATCAATGGCATATTCCAGAGAACGTCTGGCAATCCCGTCTTCGAATTTTATGCTGAAAAGCTTCTGCACATCGTAATAGTGTACCGGCCCCGGGATCAGCTTCAGAAGATTATAATATTTCATATTACGCTGAAGCTCCATTACATCCTGATTCCCCCAGGTAAAAAAACGGTACTCCTCTCCACACCAGTCCAGAAATCTGCGGATCGCTCGTGGAAAGGGAATTCCTTTTTCAAGCTCATGATAATCCACATGGATCACTTCATGGATGCTGTCGTGAATCCAGTGGTACACTTTGGGCTTAATCAGGCACTGAAATGTATCAATGATCTCTCTTTTTTCGTTTAATTTTACTGCCCCGATCTCTATGATCTCAAACGGGAGCCTGCTGTCCGGATGTTTTCTCCCGTCCGGATTCTGGTTCCATTCCAGGTCAAATACAATGTAGTTCATGATTTTTTCTGTCCTCTTATCTGACAGTGTGCACAGATATATTTATGGAGAGCAGGCAGTGCGTTCACGCTGCTTCATGACCTGCTCTTGGTTATTTCGTGCTTCTGCGTTCGGACACGGAATAAATTGATTCAAACAGTTCCTGCTGAAAACTTCCGGTGTCTGCATCTGTCAGGATTATATCTTTCATTTCGTCTTCTTCGTGTAACCACCAGCGGAAATCGCATAATGTGGCACCTCGTCCGGCACCATCGGAACAGTCTACATCCAGGAGCGCTTTTTCCGTCTTAAAAAGCTCCGGATGAAGAAGATACATAAATGGTACCGCATCATGAATACTTGCCACGCAACGGTATTTGGTGGGATTTCCAAGTACATAACCGGCCATATCGCCGCAGGCTTTTGCAATCGGATCACCGGACTGGCATAATTTCATGATCTGGTTTCTGGTGAGATTGCATTTCAGGGTGGCATCCAGTCCACACATCACCAGTGGAACTCCGGAAGTAAATACGATCTTCGCCGCTTCCGGGTCTGCGTAAATATTGAATTCCGCTGCCGGTGTGATGTTTCCGCCCTTTGCCGCGCCGCCCATAAATACGATCCTGCGGATCTTATCCTTCACCTCCGGAAAAATCCTCAGAAGCAGTGCAAGATTGGTCATTGGTGCTGTCTCGATCATCGTTACCTGTTCGCCTTCCGGAAGACCATTCAGAATGTCACGGATAAAAAGCACCGCATTGTCGGATGCGATTTCTGTTTTTGTCTCCGGCAGGACACAGTGGCCAAGGCCTGTCTCTCCGTGAAATTCTTCTGCATGGAGCGCTTCTCTTACAAGAGGACGTTCCTGACCTTTTGCTACAGGAACATTCAATCCGTAAAAATCTACCAGTTCCAGTGCATTCTTCGTTACTTTATCAATGGTAGCGTTTCCTGCAAATGTTGTTATTGCAAGAAGCTCCAGTTCATCCTGATGCGCCGCCGCATACGCCAGCGCAATGCCGTCATCGATTCCCGGATCACAGTCCATAATAACCTTGATTCTATCTCCCATATGTTCACCTCTGTAAAAACTCTTTCCCCAATTTTATAGTATTGCCGAATTTCCGCTGTTTATCTGTTCCAAGTATAACAGAGTGAGGATGTAGTGTAAAGTTAATCAGAATTCACCTCTGTACTTCAGGCTGAAACATAAAGAACCCCTCTGCCGGGTATTGACAGAGGGGTGGAAAAAAAGGGGGTTATATTCATTTATATAAACAAATGCAATGTGCAATTTGGAGTTTTAAGTCAGGCGGATAAAATTATCCGCATTCGGTCAACCAGCCATTATCTGGTTATCTCTGCAATATCCGTTTGGGTTGTTCCGGATATTGGCTTCAAAGTAAATGCCGATCAATCAATAGAAACAAATTTCTTCTCTTCTGCTTCTTTCTTAGTCTCTTCCTTCGGGAAGGTTACATAAAGGATTCCGTTCTCATATTTCGCATGGATATCTTCATGCTTAATGCTCGAGCCTACATAAAAGCTTCTGTTGCAGGTTCCTGTATAACGTTCTCTGCGAACATATTTACCTTTATCATCCTTCTCGTCCTTCTTCTCTTCTCTGGTTGCCTGAATGTTCAGATAACCATTTTTCAGCTGGATCTTCACATCCTCTTTCTTAAATCCCGGAAGATCGATCTCCAGTTCATAATTGCCATCTACATCACGGATATCTGTCTTCATCATATCCTTCACCTGAGGATAAGCATTGGCAGCTGCCTGACGGCCTGTCGGATATCCCATAAAATCATCAAATAAATCTTCTCCGAAAATACTTGGCATTAACATAACTCATTCCTCCTGATCTATATTCGCTGCGTGCTGCGCAGGCGTTTTTAATTTACTGTTTCTGAAAACATCTGCTAATTCTGTAAGAACTTTCTCCGGAAGATTTCTTTTTTCTCTCTTCCTTTGTTCTGTATGTACTATAACACGCATTATTAGCACTGTCAAGAGGTGAGTGCTAATTTCACACTTTCTTCACATTTAACCTTCTATTTTATGGCTGTCAAAAATCTTTTTGGTAAGACTCTTTTTACCCTGCTGACGATTTCCAACCTTGCAAATCTAACCGTTGTTTCCGCTAAATGTCTGGAAGGATTTTTCTTTCCAGTCCTGGCAACGCAGGATTACCGTTGGTCATCCTCTCTGATGTTCTTTGCTGTGGAAATATGTCTTTCTGTTCCTGTTCTTTTATATATGAAAATGGTCATCGTACCGGCTGTAAAAAGCGAATCGTCCGGTTTGGAATGGCGGTATTTATGGCTAATCCCTGCAACCTTCTATTTGATATGGTGCTATCTGCTCTATGGGAATTCTTCCCATTCCAGCTTGGAAATGGCACTTCAACCGAAAAACACTCTCTTTCTTTTTGCCATCAACATAGGAGCATTTTTGATTTACTATGTGGTCGCACGATTGATTCTGGAGCAAAACAAATCTCTGGAATTACGTGAGAAGAACCATCAGCTTATAATGCAGGCAATGCAATATAAGAATCTGCAGGAAAAAATCACTGACGCCCGCCGTGCAAAGCATGATGTGCGTCATCATATCGCTCTCATACAAGAATACCTGACGGAAGGAAAACTTGATGTGCTGCATGATTACCTTAATGAGTACAGCAAAAGCCTTCCGGATAACTCTCTTGTCCGTTTTTGCGAAAATACTGCCGCAAACGCTGTATTGCTCTACTTTGCTCAGCAAGCTAAGGATAACTGTATTAATTATTTTGTTAAAGTTAAGATTCCGAATGATATCTTCGTTTCAGATACCGATATTTCTGTTATATTCGGCAATCTGATTGAAAACGCACTGGAATCCTGCAAAAATGAGTCTGGCAATGACCGGAAAATCTTGATTCGTGCCAACCTGACCGGCAGTTCGCTTTGTATTACGGTGGACAATACCTTCTCAGGAACACTCAAATGTACAAATGATGACAAGCTTGTTTCAACGAAGCATAAGGGACTCGGGCTCGGCACACAATCGGTCAAAAACATTGCCGCACATTACAATGGTGTCTGCCACTTTAAAACAGAGGATGGAATGTTCTATGCATCTGTGATGTGTTGTAATAAAACAGATAACTAACATTCGGTGAATGTGTGTTCTATTCATAATCCATAACAGCAAAGCCTGGAGTTGTTTTACTGGCTCCTTTTACATGTTGTCCATACATTTACTCCTTCAAACTTATAACTTCCTTTCTGGCAAAGAAAAAGACGCAAGCCATATTTTATGACTCACGCCTTACTTCGCTCACAATATTTAATTAGCACTCTCCATTTCTCATCATTTTTTGACCACAAATTTATGACATTTACGACAAATCTGACACTGCTTTACGCTTCATGGAATCTGTCAGGACTGTGAAGAAAAAGAAAATTCTTCTTCACAGATCTGACTGTTTTTCTTCTGGACCAGTACGGTGAATCTGCCGGATGATGCATCTGATCGACACCGGGACGGTAATAAGACATGCCACCGCACCAAATAACATAACCGCAACATCCTGAAAAAGGAACTGGGAATTAAGAATAATTTCCAGGGTATATTGCTGTGTCTGAATGTATGAAAATAACAGAATAGTTCCCCCAAGATAAGCAAACAGCAGTGTATTTACTGTTGTACCTATGATTTCTTTTCCGACCTGATAGCCGGAAGCTGTAAGCTCCTTCGCTGTCAGACTGTTTTTATGGGTCCAGACTTCATATACAGAGGAGGTTACGGATAATGCCGTATCGATAACAGCTCCAAGAGTACTGAAAACAGTTACAAATATTCCTACATGAAGCATGTTGATATGAAGATCCGTACTGTAATAATACATAAAATCATCTTCTGAAATCTGGATCTCATTTAATCCGTAGCTTCCTGATCTCCATGTGATAATATAAATCGGAACAAACAAAAGTAACATTACCAGCAGTGTAGCCAGAAAAGCCGCCCGCGTCTTTGGATTATTTCCGTTCTGATAAAACAGAGAAATATAACAGACACCTGCACCTGCCACCAATATCAGGAGCAGTACAGGAAAACCGGCAGACATCAGCATAATTGAAAAAAACAAAATTACAATATTCCCCGCCAGTGTCATAATTGACATGGCTCCACGCTCTCCGCCAATCAAGATCACCAGAAAAATTAAAATCAATGCAAGAAAAATGATCATTCTCCGACACCCCTTTTCCGTGATGGTATTTTCATAATCGCTGAAGCAATAAAAACAGATACCGGTATTGCCAGTACAATTCCAATACTTTCTATCAGAAAACGACAGATATCATATGGAATGTGGTATCTCACGATCGTTACAAAGCTTATATCATTATTCATCTTAAGTATGAACATGGGAATCATGCCGCTTGCCAGAACAAACAGCAGTACATTTATCATGGTTCCCATAATATCATATCCGATTTCACGACCGGAATGTATCAGTCTTTTCAGAGAAACCGATGGATTTTTCCGCACGATCTCTCCTACTGCTGCGCTGATCGTCACCGTCACATCCATAATTGCACCAAGTCCTGTCAGCATAATATCTGCCCAGAATATATCTGCTGAATTGCCTGTACTTCCAAGGTATTCCAGATTGGAATAATCCAGATCTCCGTACATATAAATAGAAAATTCAAACAATGCCATGATCAGAAACAGAACACACAGTGTTGAAAGAACTGAGGAAAATGTTTTTCTGTGAATTCCATTTAAGCAGATCAATGTAGTCAATGAAAAAAGAACTGCGATGACATTACAGATATTTAAAATATTTTTCCCTTCTGTAAAAGCCTGAAATCCATACGCAAATATGACTGTATTCAGTATCAGTGATATGATCGTGTAAAATCCCTGCTTTCCTGTAATGCAGATCAGAAGAAAAAATAATCCTCCTGCCAGTAATGCCAGATACCCATCCCTTTTTACAGAACGTATCGTTTTTCCGGGGCTTTCCTTTGAACCGCTTAAAAGAACGGTGTCTCCTTTATGATATTTCTTGGTCTGAACCTGAGAAGATGTATATTCATTAGAGACCGTTATTTTTTCCCCTTTATGCGAACCGTTTAATATCCGTGCCGTAATATTCTGAGTATAGTAATATTCTTTTGAGCCCCTGGTTCCTTCTCTGCTCAGAGTCTGTTTTTCTGTTACGGAACATATTTTTGCCAGCGGTGTATGATAAAATCGGGAATTACAGCAGGTAAACAGAACAAAAATAATATATATGCCGGCTAAAAGATATTTTTTGTGAAATATGCAGGATTTCATTAACTTCATTCCCCCTGTAGAAATATTGCAATTGTAAACGCACTGACCGGTTGCTTTTTATCGAAGTAACATTGTACGCTTTTTGAAAGTATCGGTCAATATAAGGTATACAAAAAAACAGCAGCAGAACCGTTTTCACAGTTCTGCTGCCCCCATAATTATTTTAACAAATACCTGACTCCAAAAAAGCCATTATTTACAAAGCGCAGAAAATGCATCTGCAACAAACTGAACCTTGGTTCCGATGATAACCTGTACAGAAGTTTTTCCAGGTTTGATCACGCCTGCAACACCTGCAGATTTGATCACTTTATCATTTACAGCTGTAATATCCTTAACCTCAAGTCTCAGTCTTGTGATGCAGTTATCAATGCTTGTGATGTTCTCTTTTCCGCCACAGCCTTCCAGGATCTTCGCGGCAATAGCAGTATAATCATCATTTGCAAGCTCGATATTCTTCTCTGCCTCAAGATCGTCATCGTCTTCTCTTCCCGGAGTCTTCAGATCAAATTTCTTGATGGCAAAAAGGAATACAACATAGAATACGATGAATGCTGCAATTCCAAGAGGAAGGATGAGCCATGTCTTCTGTGCTGCCGGAAGTGAGGATGAGAAAAGTAAATCCATCGCACCAGCGGAGAAGCTGAAGCCTGCACGGAATCCAAGAGCAACTGTGATCATGGTAAAGATACCGTAAAGTAATGCATAGATCACATAGAGGCCAGGAGCAAGGAACATAAATCCAAACTCGAACGGCTCAGTTACACCACAGATAAATGCACAGATTGCTGCAGATGCAACAAGACCGATCGCGATTTTTTTCTTTGCAGGTTTCGCACATTTAACCATTGCAAGTGCTGCACCAGGAATACCAAACATCATACATGGGAAGAATCCGGACATGTACATTCCAAGGCTCCAGGATACATCTGCAGAGGTTTCACCTGCCCAGAAGTGCTGAAGATCACCAAGTCCGATGGTGTCAAACCAGAATACATTGTTCAGTGCGTGATGTAATCCGGTAGGGATCAGCAGACGGTTCAGGAATGCATAGATACCTGCACCAACAACATCCATACCTGCAACTGCTTTTCCTAATGCTACAAGTGCACTGAAAAGTAATGGCCATACAAACAGTAATACAACAGATACGATAATGGAAACCACTCCTGCGATGATCGCTACGCAGCGCTTGCCGCTGAAGAATGACAGCCAGTCAGGAAGCTTGGTGCTCTTGAATTTGTTATAGCATGTAGATCCGATGATACCGGCAAGGATTCCGATAAAAGGATTCGCAATTTTGTCAAATGCAAGAGTTTTTGTTGCACTGTCAGCGATTGATGGAATGATGGTTGTAACAAATCCTGTAGAAAGAAGTGTTGTGAGCATCAGCCAGGATGCAAGTGCAGCAATTCCGCCGGTTCCGTCATTCTTTTCTGACATACCGACACCGACACCGATAGCAAAAAGGATTGCCATGTTGTCGATCAGAGCTCCGCCTGCCTTAACCAGAAACAGACCGATCAGATTGGCTGCGCCGTGAATGTCTCCACCCTGCATGGTTGCCGGACATAACCTGTATCCGATACCCATGAGGATACCACAGATTGGCAGTACTGCCACTGGAAGCATTAACGCTTTTCCCAGTTTTTGAAGAAATTTCATATATTTCCCCTCCCTTAAAATAAATATATTTGACCGGATCACTCCGGTTATAACACCCCGAAAATTGCTACTATCTCCGGGCTGTTATAAGCCTGTCAGCTGCATGAAGATGATCATGAAAGCTTGAGGACGGCTTCATCCGCCGAAACATCCCCCTCCTTCTGGAGGCTTATCTTTCCGTAATCATCTGTGTTGCAGATCAGAACCGGGATAATTGTATTTAAACCGGCTTTCTCAATTTTGTCCAGATCAGCCTCTATCAGAAGATCACCTTTTTTAATCTTGTCACCTGCTGCAACATGGGCTTTAAAGGGTTCTCCCTTAAGTGTGACTGTATCCAGTCCGATATGTATCAGTATTTCCGCTCCCTGAGTGCTTGTCAGCGTAACAGCATGAAGAGTATCAAATACCATTGCTACCTCACCGTCTGCCGGAGCATATATCCTGCCCTCTGCCGGGATCACGGCAAAACCGTCACCCAGTACCTTATCCGCAAAGACCGGATCCGGAACCTCCGCAAGGGGAACCACTCTACCCTTACAGGGTGCATAAATTAAATTTCCTTTATCTTTTCCTTTGAAAAATTTCAACATAATATCTCCCTCCCGTTATTTCCCCACTGTTTCCTGTATTGATATACCCGATGTTGTTTTGTAAATATATCTATATATTTTTTATCAATAGTGGATTTATATTATATATTTCGCATAATTTTCATATTTTGTTTTTTAGGCATGTGTATATATTAACCATTATTTTTGGTTTTGTCCACATTTTTATCGGTATTTTTCAAAAAAATAAGCTGTAGCACATTAATGCGACAGCTTATGCAAGAATATTCAGTTTACTTCAGCAGTTCTTTTTCGATCCTTTCTCTCGCCTCCGGAGCCTGCTTGTTCATCTTCTCGGGGAAGCCGAACATGGATACACAGGCGATATTGTCACCACCCACCTTCGGGGCATCCGGTGCAAGCTGCTTCTTTGCAAAATCCATTTCTCTTAAGGTACGGAAGATACCGTCAAAATCAACATCTCCCTCGCCCATGGCCAGATGCTGGTGCACCGTCACATCTGCTTTTCCCCTTCCGTTCAGTGACGGCGGATTCAGAATGTAGCGGCAGTCCATAGTCTGATTAAAGGTATCTGCAAAAAGCACATGGGTCAGTTCATCGCCTGCATATTTCAGCATGCTTTCCACATCACCCTTTCCCTGATCGTAGAAAAATCCGTGAGGGGAAGAATATACGTAACCCAGATTTTTGGAACGGAAGGATTTTACCATATCGCAGGTTTCATTATTCAGCTCACAGAAATCATAGGGATGAGACTGGATCTCCACACGAAGGCCTTCTTTTTCAATGATCGGAAGAAGTTCTTCCATGGAACGGAACCACATACCGTTGCAGATCTCTGCCTGGTTCGGATCACCGGAAAGCTCGGTATTGATCACAGGAACTCCCATGTTTACTGCGATCTCGATCATTTTTTTCCAATTGGCAACTGCAAACTGACGCTCCTCCTCTGTAGGGCCGGACCAGCGGTAGACACAGATGAAGGAAGAAATCTCCACGCCGGTCTCACGCAGCGCATCCCGGTATTCCATTTCACATTCCTTCGAAAAAAGCGGATGCTTGTAAAAAGGATTGATCCTGGGGTGCGGAGACTGTTCAATATATTTGTAACCCCAGTCAGCAACCTGGTGGACCATACGGTTGATATCCATCTGTTTTGCCAGAACATCTACATCAAATGCAATTTTCATGTTAAAACCCTCCCAATTTCTCAGTTAAAACAGAAGGCGGGAAATTTACCTTCCCGCCTTCCGCCCGTTTTCATATATTTCGCATATCTCTGTTTTACTTATTTTGCAATGGCATCCAATGCTTCCTGAGCATTGTCTGCTGTGTAGTATACGTTATCTACGATCGTCTCGGAATCAACTTCCTTGCCATCCAGAAGGTCTGCGCATGCATCTGCTGCAAATTTACCCTGGTCAGAAGTACCCTGTGCCATGGTTCCCTGAAGCTTTCCATCCAGAACTGCCTGAAGTCCTTCAGATGTAGCATCGATTCCATATACTTTGATCTCACCTGTCTTCTGTGCATCTGCGATGGCTTTTGCAGCACCTACAGCCATACTGTCATTCTGTGCAACTACTGCGCTGATATCTTTTCCTGCGTTCAGCCAGTTCTCAACAATGGTAAGTGCCGGCTCTGTCTGCCACTCTGCAGTATCCTGGAATGCTACGGTTACATCCGGGTAATCTGCAAGTACCTGGTCAAAACCTTCAGAACGTCCAACCTGTCCGTCAGAACCCATAGGTCCAAGGAGAAGAGCTACATTACCTTTTCCGCCGATGTCCTTCATAACCTCTTCCATGAGCTTGGAACCTGTGGTTGCCGCATCTGCACCTACATAGCAGTCAGCAGCTTCCGGATCACTGATTCTCTGGTTTACGATAACGACATTAACGCCTGCCTCTTTTGCAGCTTTAACAGATGGTACGACACCGTCAACAGATACCGGCTCGATGATGATACCTTCCACGCCAAGGGTGATAGCCTGCTCGATCTGATCTGCCTGATTCTGTGCATCCTGATTTGCATCGTAGATATTCAGCGCATAGCCTCTCTCTGCAGCCTCATCCTTTGCTGCATTGGAAAGAGTAACGGTAAACTCATTTGACATATGTGTCATAAAAAGAGCCATTTTCTTTTCGATAAGATCTCCGCTTCCTGCATCCTCGGATTCCTCTTTGGAAGCATCTGCTGTGCTGTCTGCCTCGGAACTGTCCTCAGAGCTGTCTGCTGCCGCACTCTCCTCTGTCTTTGTGTCAGAAGAAGAGCTTCCGTCGGATACCAAAGAGCATCCTGTCATCATGGATACTGTCATTGCCAGCCCCAGTCCTGCTACGAGTAATTTTTTAAACATACCTTTTCCCTCCGTTATACATTTAGTTTTTAATATTTACATTATT
>OGDE01000985.1_pt1 | contig 20019 bp, 14 predicted proteins | sample 1570321 | NCBI WGS metagenome assembly OGDE01 (sample SAMEA2581976, study PRJEB24529) | metagenome | biome: Human gut stool | place: China | collected 2011 | reverse complement strand
CTATCCGGAAATGGTGAAACTGGCAGAAGGTACGCCGGTGATTGTGACTGCCGGTATCGAACAGGATTTCAAAATTACTCCTGCGCAACTGGAAGCTGCCATTACTCCCAAAACCAAAGCATTGATACTTTGCTCACCGTCTAACCCGACCGGTTCGGTTTACAGCAAAGAAGAATTGGCCGGTTTGGCTGCTGTGTTGGCAAAGTATCCACAAATCATAGTCGTTGCCGATGAGATCTATGAACACATCAATTATATCGGAAAACATCAGAGCATTGCTCAGTTCCCCGAAATGAAAGACCGTACCGTGATTGTTAACGGTGTGTCAAAGGCGTATGCGATGACCGGATGGAGAATTGGGTTCATAGCCGGTCCGGAATGGATTGTGAAGGCTTGCAATAAACTTCAGGGACAATATACTTCAGGCCCTTGTTCGGTATCTCAGAAGGCTGCCGAGGCTGCTTATACAGGTTCTCAAGCTCCGGTTGAGGAGATGCGTCAAGCCTTCGAACGTCGTCGTGACCTGATTGTAAAATTGGCAAAGGAAGTTCCCGGATTTGAGGTAAATGTACCGGAAGGTGCTTTCTACCTGTTCCCTAAATGCAGTTCTTTCTTTGGTAAATCAGCGGGTGACCGTAAGATTGAGAATTCGGATGATCTGGCGATGTATCTGCTTGAAGATGCTCACGTAGCATGTGTAGGCGGTACTTCTTTCGGAGCTCCTGAATGCATTCGCATGAGTTATGCTACCAGCGATGAAAATATCGTTGAAGCAATTCGCCGTATTAAAGAAGCATTGGCGAAGTTGAAATAAGATTCAGCCAATCAGATAAAAAAGGAGGGTGTTATCTGTGAAAAGGTGCATCCTTCTTTATTTTTAGAGTATTTGGTTTCGATACTCTGTTCTCTAAAGAGACATTACAACACAAAATATACACAACACATGAAGAACATTTTTTTTATCTGCTTATTCTTAAGCATGAGCCTCGCCGTATCCGGTAAGAAGGCTCAAGTGAGTATCTCCTGTCTGAAAACCGAGATGCTTGTAAATCCCCAAAACATTGATTGTCCCTCTCCCCGTTTGAGTTGGGAGATTTTATCTGATGTGAAAGATGTAAGACAAGTCTCCTACCATATCCTCGTATCCACTTCGTTGGAGAAATTAAACCGGGAAGAAGGTGATTTGTGGGATACGGGTGATGTGGCGTCCGATCAGTCCGCATATATTTCGTATGGCGGCGATATGCTCGATAGCCGTACCCAATGTTATTGGAAAGTGAGGGTAAAAACCAATAAAGGTATTTCCGCTTGGAGTGAACCTGCCAGTTGGGAGATGGGACTGTTGCATCCGTCGGACTGGCAGGCTGTGTGGATAGGGAGAGCTTTTCCACAAGATAAACTGGAGGGGAATACGCGAGTCCCTGCCCGTTATCTGCGCAAACCTTTCAATTTGAACTCGAAGAAAGTGAGAAAGGCTACCCTGTACATTTGCGGATTAGGATTTTATGAGGCCTATATAAACGGAAAGAAGATTGGAGATCAGGTATTGGCTCCTACGCCTACGGATTATTCCAAATCGGTGAAGTATAATCGGTTTGATGTGACCGGACAATTATTAAAGGGAGCTAATGCCATCGGTGTCATCTTGGGCAACGGACGGTATACTTCGATGCGTATGCCGGGAGTGCGGCATTTTGATGTACCTAAAATGATTGCCCAACTTGAGGTATACTATGAAGATGGAGAGAAACGGGTGATTGCGAGCGATGCTTCCTGGAAAATAACGGCCGAAGGTCCCATCGGGACAAATAATGAGTTTGACGGTGAAGAGTATGATGCAAGAAAAGAGATGCCGGGATGGAATACATATCCGTTTGATGATACGAAATGGCTTCAGGCAGAAGTTGTAAGCCTGCCGGGAGGAAAGTTGGAGGCCCAACTCAATCGTAATATGAAAGTGATGGATACCGTGAAACCTATCGGTATTACCGAATCGGCTCCCGGAGTATATATTCTGGATATGGGACAAAATATGGTCGGTTGGCTTCGCATGAAAGTAAAGGGGCAATCCGGCGATACGTTAAAACTGCGTTTTGCCGAGTTGTTGCAGAAAGACGGTTCTATTTATACGGCAAATCTGCGAACGGCACATTCGGCAGATACCTATATCTTAAAGGGAAATTCTATGGAAGAGTGGCAACCGACTTTTACTTATCATGGATTTCGTTTTGTTGAATTGACGGGTTTCAGGGAAAAACCTTCTCTATCCGACTTCGAGGGACAAGTGATTTATGATGAAATGGAGGCTACGGGTAATCTGGAAACCTCCGACCCGATGATCAACAGGATTTACAAGAACGCTTATTGGGGTATACGTGGTAATTATCGCGGCATGCCTACCGACTGTCCGCAACGTGACGAACGTATGGGGTGGCTGGGTGACCGTGCGGTTGGTTCGCAAGGAGAAAGTTATATTTTTAATAATCATCTTCTTTACGCCAAATGGCTCGATGATATTGAACAGGCGCAGAAAGAAAATGGAGCTGTACCCGATGTGGCTCCTAACTACTGGGACGTTTGCACTGACAATATGACCTGGCCCGGTGCCTATTTAATCATAGCAAATATGCTTTATGATCAGTTTGGCGATAAACAACCCATCATCAAACATTATCCTTCGATGAAGAAGTGGATGCGTTATATGAAAGATAAGTATATGGTAGATCATATTATGACGAAAGATAATTTTGGAGACTGGTGTATGCCTCCCGAATCTCCCGAACTGATCCACTCTAAAGATCCTTCACGTATCACGGAAGCTGCGGTGCTGGGAACAACCTTTTATTATTATTTGTCCAATTTGATGGTACGGTTTGCAGCGTTGGCCGGTTATCCGCAGGATGCTGAAGATTTTCGGAAAGAGAGTGAACTGGTTAAAGAAGCTTTTAATTCAAAATACCTTCATACGGAATTGGGGTATTATAGCAACAATACAGTTACTGCAAATATCCTTTCCCTGCGGTTCGGCATGGTTCCTGAGGCTTATAAGAAAGTCGTGTTCCGGAATATAGTTGAGAAAACAATGAAAGATTTCAATGGGCATGTCAGTACCGGCCTGGTCGGTATCCAGCAGTTGATGCGCGGACTATCGGATTATGGAAGAACTGACCTCGCCTATCGGATAGCGACTAACCGGACTTATCCGAGTTGGGGATATATGGTAGATAATGGGGCAACCACAATCTGGGAGCTGTGGAATGGTAATACAGCCGACCCGGCTATGAATTCTGCCAACCATGTGATGCTGTTGGGCGATCTGATTGTATGGGCATATGGCTATCTGGGAGGTATCAGCAATGCTCCCGGGAATGTCGGTTTTAAACAGATACAGCTAAAGCCTTACCCGGTAGATGGCCTCGATTTTGTGAATACTTCGTTTCACTCTATCTACGGTGAGGTGAGAAGTCATTGGAAAAAAGAGGACGGTTCGTTCTGTTGGGATATCTCGGTGCCGTGCAATACTTCTGCTTTGGTTTATGTGCCGGTAGCAGATAAAAGTATCGATCCGAAAGAAAAGAAGCGGATCGTCGGAGAGGGGGGGACTTTTCTCCGGATGGAAGGTAGTTATGCTGTCTTTAGTTTTCCTTCGGGAAGTTATCGATTGAAGACGCGGTTATAATTTGCCAAACGTCTGAAAAGAAATAAATAAAGGCTGCTTTCCATTAGGAAGGCAGCCTTTATCTTTTTTGTTGGGGATTGTATTATTCAGCTGGGTGAATTGCTTCAGAAGGACATACATCTGCGCAAGTACCACAATCTGTACACTGCTCAGGATCAATTGAGTAAATATCACCTTCAGAGATAGCGCCAACCGGACACTCGTCGATACAAGTTCCGCAAGCAATACAATCGTCACTAATTACGTAAGCCATTTTGTTTGATATTTTAATTATTAGTACTAATTTGTAGGTACAAAAATAGAGTTTTTAATCATTAGTTGGTATCGTTTTTGATTAAAATGTTTTAATTTGTATATCTTCTAAATAAGGAAAACACTATTTTTGCATTGATTATTAAATACGTATGCAATTATGCCTTTAAATTTACCCGATAAGCTTCCTGCGATAGAACTATTAAAAGAGGAGAATATCTTTGTGATAGATAACTCCCGCGCAACACAACAAGATATCCGTCCGCTACGAATTGTTATCCTCAACCTGATGCCGTTGAAGATTACGACAGAAACAGACTTGGTGCGTTTACTCTCAAACACTCCGCTTCAGGTGGAAATTTCTTTTATGAAGATTAAAAGCCACACCTCGAAGAATACACCGATAGAGCACATGAAAACATTTTATACCGACTTCGACAAGATGAGAGAAGACAGGTATGACGGTATGATTATCACCGGTGCACCGGTAGAGCAAATGGAGTTTGAGGAAGTGAACTATTGGGATGAAATAACGGAGATATTCGACTGGGCACGTACCCATGTCACCTCCACACTCTATATTTGTTGGGCAGCACAGGCGGGACTGTATCATCATTACGGTATCCCCAAGTATGCTTTAGATAAGAAAATGTTCGGCATTTTCAAGCATCGCACGCTGCTTCCGCTGCATCCCATCTTCCGTGGCTTCGATGATGAATTCTATGTGCCCCATAGCCGGCATACGGAAGTGCGAAAGGAAGATATACTGAAAGTACCGGAATTGACATTACTTTCCGAGTCGGATGATTCGGGGGTATATATGGTGGTAGCCCGTGGCGGGCGTGAGTTTTTTGTTACCGGGCACTCCGAGTACTCTCCACTGACACTGGATACGGAATATCGCCGGGATGTTTCGAAAGGGCTTCCCATCGAGATTCCCCGTAACTATTACGTGAATGATGATCCGGACAAAGGACCGCTGGTGCGTTGGCGCGGACATGCCAACCTGTTGTTCTCCAATTGGCTGAACTATTTCGTCTATCAGGAGACTCCTTATAATATTGAAGATATCCGATGATAAAACAACGTAAAATAGAATTGCTGGCTCCGGCCAAAAATCTGGAATGTGGCATAGCTGCTATTGATCATGGAGCGGATGCTGTGTATATCGGTGCGCCGAAGTTTGGTGCCCGCGCGGCGGCAGTCAATTCATTGGAGGACATAGCTGCTTTGGTAGAGTATGCCCATCTGTACAATGCCCGGATTTATGTGACAGTCAATACTATCTTGAAAGATGAAGAACTGCAAGAGACGGAGAAGATGATTTGGGCTTTGTTCCGTGCCGGTGTAGATGCACTGATTGTGCAGGATATGGGAATCACCGGCCTGAATCTGCCGCCTATTCCGCTGCACGCCAGTACCCAGATGGATAACCGTACGGTGGAGAAGGTGCGATTTCTGGCTGATGCCGGTTTCCGGCAAGTGGTGTTGGCGCGCGAACTTTCGCTGCGTGAGATCAGCAAGATACACGAAGCTTGTCCGGATGTACCTTTGGAAATATTCGTGCATGGAGCTCTCTGCGTCAGCTATAGCGGGCAGTGTTATGTCAGTCAGGCTTGTTTCGGGCGTAGCGCCAACCGGGGCGAATGTGCCCAGTTTTGCCGTTTGCCGTTCAGTCTGGTCGATGCTGAGGGACGGGTGATCGTGAAGGACAAGCACCTCCTTTCACTCAAAGACCTCAATCAGAGTGACGAATTGGAAGCACTGCTCGATGCCGGTGCCTCTTCTTTCAAGATAGAGGGACGACTGAAGGATGTCTCTTATGTAAAGAATGTGACGGCTGCCTATCGCCGGAAGCTGGATGCCATCTTTGCCCGCCGCAAAGAGTACGCGCGTGCCTCGTCCGGGAGTTGCCGTTATGCCTTTAACCCTCAGCTCGACAAGAGTTTCAGCCGAGGCTTTACCCATTATTACCTGCATGGACGTACCAAGGACGTTTTTTCGTTCGACACCCCTAAGTCGTTGGGCGAGGAGATGGGTACGATGAAAGAGGCAAGAGGAAACTATCTGACCGTAGCGGGATTGAAATCTTTTAATAACGGTGACGGGGTGTGCTACATCGATGAGCAAGGCAGGCTGCAAGGCTTCCGCATCAACCGGGTGGAGGGCAATAAGCTTTATCCGCAGGAGATGCCCCGTATCAAACCCCGTACGGTGTTATATCGAAATTTCGATCAGGAGTTCGAAAAGATTCTGGTTCGTAAGTCGTCCGAGCGCAGGATAGCTGTGTCTGTCCGATTGACGGATACTCCTTTCGGATTCGCTCTGACACTGACAGATGAAGATGATAACAGTGTAACCCTGTCTCTGGCGCGTGAGAAAGAGCCGGCACGTACACCACAGGAAGAGAATCTGAAAACACAGTTGGCTAAGTTTGGCAACACCCCTTTCGAAGCGGTACGCATCGATATCGACTTTGCCGGGAACTGGTTTCTACCTGCTTCGGTACTCGCCGATTTTCGCCGGCAGGCCGTTGAGAAACTGATTTCCGCCCGCCGTATCAATTATCGGAGGGAATTATTTGTACTGAAACCTACCGCTCATGCCTTTCCACAAAGCACGCTTACCTATCTGGGAAATGTGATGAATGCACAAGCCGTTTCTTTCTATGCCGGGCACGGCGTGGCAAGCATCGCTCCTGCTTTTGAGCGGGCACCGGCAGAAAAGGCGGTATTGATGTTTTGCAAACATTGCCTGCGCTACAGCATGGGATGGTGTCCTGTCCATCAACGGGAACGCTCTCCGTACCGTGAGCCTTATTATCTGGTGTCGACAGATGGTAAACGCTTCCGCCTCGAGTTTGACTGTAAGAACTGCCAAATGAAAGTGAATGCCGTATGAGAGAGAAGGTCCGGTTCTGCGTAGCCTTGTGTTGTTCGGTGGTCATGGTTCTGTTGGCCTCTTGCCGTTATTCCCTGCCCGATCTTCCGGCGGAGGGAATGAGCCGGAAGACCAAAGACTCTCTGACTTACCTTTCCAAGTATCATTATACGTGGAATACGAACCTGGAGGTGTTGGACGATTCGGTTCGTCTGGAATATCTTCCGTTGAAGGATGCCTATGTCAATCTGTATAAAGGTGACCGTGTGGTTGTGGCAGAGTTTTCTGTCCATCCGCAGGACAGTGTAGACAGTATCTGGGTAAAAGTAGCCCATTCTCAGGAAGTGCAGGGGTGGGTACGCAATAAAGAGTTGGTGCGTTCGTTCGTACCGACTGATAGTATTTCGCAGTTCATCCATCTGTTCAGCGATACCCACGCTTCATATTTCGTTTTCATATTCGCCTTGTTTGTCGGGGTCTATCTGCTCCGTGCTTTTATGAAGAAGCGGTTACAGATGGTTTACTTTAATGATATCGACAGCGTCTATCCGTTGTTTCTTTGCCTGTTGATGGCATTCAGCGCTACAGTCTACGAGACGATGCAGGTGTTTGTACCCGACACCTGGGAGCATTTTTACTTCAATCCCACCTTGTCTCCGTTCAAGGTGCCTTTCATTCTTTCGGTATTCCTGACCGGCATTTGGCTGTTTATCATCGTCACTTTGGCCGTACTTGATGATCTGTTCCGTCAGCTTACTCCTGCCGCTGCTGTTTTCTACTTGCTGGGACTGATGTCGTGCTGCATTTTTTGTTACTTTTTCTTTATTCTCACCACTCACATCTATATCGGCTATTTCTTTCTGGCCTGTTTCATCTGGCTTTTTGTAAAGAAAGTACGTAGGGGTTCCGGCTATAAATACCGTTGTGGGAACTGTGGACAAAAGCTTCGGGAGAAAGGGCAATGTCCTCACTGTGGGGCTGTTAACGAATAAATCGGGAATGTGGTATGAATGTTGGGGAGGTACTCTCCGTTGGTTTAAAACCAAGAGGAGTTTACCCAGAGAGGTAAGGGGCATTGGTTTTAAACCAACACCCCTTACCTTTTAAATTAAAAATTAGTCGATCTTATGTCTGGTTTTATTATATTAGAATCGGCATCTTATGTCTACCCCGAAGTGTACCGGACGTCCTTTCTGCATAAATCCGTTGCCCATCGATTCGAAGTAGAAAGTAGCATACTTCTTATCCAGCGCATTGCGAACCCAGAAGTCGATTTGTCCGTTCCCCTTCGCCAGGCTGACACGGCTATTCAGCGTTCCGTAGAATGACTGGCTTACATCGTTTTGCTCTGTCCAGTAGATGCGTCCGGCACCATTATAATTCACGTTCACCTGTATACGGTCCAGCCAGTGGCGGGGAGCAATGCGGAAGATGTATTGCCCACCCACGTTGAGGGTATGTTTCGGAACGAAAGGTACATAATTGCCGTCATAGCTGATTTCATTTTGTCCCCGGTCGATGGTTTTATAATCGGTGAACGTGGCATACGTATATCCGTAGCTTGCGTTCATGCTGAGAGCATCGGTCAGGTTAGCACGCAGTGCCGCTTCAGCCCCATAGCTCCGGCTTTTGCCGGCATTGACCGTAATACGCCCCAATCCGCTTTTGGCAAACTGGGCGATTTGCTGATCACGCGTATCCATCAGGAAGGCGGCAAGATCCATCCACAGCTTACCTTCCCACAGAGTGAGGTGACTACCCACTTCGTAATTCCAGGAATATTCGGGCTTGTAGATGGTCGATGCTTTCGGATCCGCATTCTCACCCGCATCCGGAATATTCGACAAGATGCGGTCCGCGATGGCCTGTGGCATGCCTTGAGTCACAAGGCGGTCGAAGATCTGTTTCGTGCCTGCCTTGATCTGTCCTTGCATGTCGTTTTGCATATTACCCTGTATCAGATCCGAGAACATCTGTATATTGTATCCTCCCGAACGGTATCCGCGTGATACGGTGGCATATACGTTGTTACCCTTCTTCCATTCGTATTGCAGGGCGAACTTGGGTAATAGCTGCAGATAGTCGTTGCTGAACTTGCCGTTCAGGCGTGGTGAACTGGTCTGTTCCAGGCGTATAGGCATGAAAGGGCTTGTCATGTTGAACTGATAGTCAATGGTGCTGCCTGAGTTGTATTTCATCCAGTTCTTTTCGTAGTCCAGACGTAGTCCTACGGTAGCCGAAAGTCCTTCTATCAGCAAGTCACGGAAGGTGGACTGATGATAGACTGCTCCACTGAGGATCGGTGTGTGGAAGCGTCCGTCCACCAACAACGTAGGGTTCGTGATGTTCAGGTTCATTTTCATTCCCATCGCCGAGAGATCGGGGAAGTGACTGTTGATGCCTTTCTCCAGCATTTCTGTCACCCCGTCTTCCTTGAATGTAACCGGTCCGTTGGTGGTGAGCCACTGATAGAACCCGAAGGCACCTGTGGTCCATTCCCAGCGTCGTCCGGATTTCGATTTGAGGACGATTTCTTCGGAGATCGTGGTCAGCTTCTGCTTCTGTTCCAGCACATAGATATTGGCAGGAGAGAAGTCTTGATCGATAAACATACGGTCACGCAAGTGTTGCAGTCCCGTTACCGAACTCAGTGTGAAGTGGTCTCCCTGATATTCCAGATTCAACCCTGCATTCAGCAGATTGCGATAGTAACTGCTGGGATCATTGTAGGCCGGTTTCAGGTAGGTTCCCGTGTGCTTGTCATAAGCTCCGTAAGCATATCCTCCCTGATCGCTGTACTCATAGCTGACGTTCAAGTCCAGCTTCATGTTCTCGCTGGGCAGGTAGATGCCTCGGAACCGTCCTCCGGCAGCTTGGCTTTTGTCTATCTTTTTGTTAAGGTAGGTATTCTTGAAAAAACCTCCTCCGTATTCATAAAATGCTCCGGTGGAGAAGGCAAACTGATTCGACATGCGGTGATAGTGAGTCACGGAAGCATTGTAATTATCGTAAGTTCCGGCACTCAGTCGAAGGTCGGTGCCTTGATAACTGAAAGGCGATTTGGTGTGTACCTTGATCAGTCCTCCCATGGTGTTGCGTCCATAGAGGGTTCCCTGCGGACCGCGCAACACGTCGATGCGCTCAATGTCGGCATAGTTGAAGTCGAAAGCTGATTTGTCGATGTAAGGGACATTGTCTACGTACAAACCTACTGACGGTGTATTGATGCGTGAATCGATCCCCCGGATGTAGATGGCGGAAGTCAGTTTCGAGCCATAGTCGGGGATGAAGATATTCGGAACAAGTGCCGTCAGGCTCTTGATGGAGTTCACCTGATTGGCCTGCATATCCTGTTGTGAGAGCATGGTTACCGCGGTTGGCTGTTCGCGTAGTTTGCGGTTTTCTTTCGGAGCTGCGATGACTACAATCTCTTCCACATCTATCACTTTCAGTGTGTCTTTCGGAAGCTCTTCAGCCCATGTGCCACTGGCAGAAAAGAGGGCAAGGGCAATAAGAATACTGTTTTTCTTCATGTGCTGTATCTTTTCATTGATTCGTTTGCAAAGATGCAGCAAAAAATGTTAAACGGCAATCCTCATTTATTAGGATATATGCTTTCACCATGGATTCACCACATAGTTCGCTATATGCGGTCTGCCTCCACATACCCGTTCATCACCGCATAGATGGTTAGGCCCGAAACCGATTTGATGCCCAGCTTTTCGGTAATGTTCTTCCGATGCGTGATTACGGTGGTCAGGCCGATATTCAGTTTGTCCGCGATCTCTTTGTTGATCAGTCCTTTGGTGATCAGGACCAGAACCTCGATTTCGCGTGCCGAGAGTTCGTGTCCGGTGGTCGGCGGGGTAGGAGGCATGTCCTTTACCGGATAGCCGTCATGATGTGCATGCTGGTGGAGCTTTAGGATGTCTTTCACCAACTGTTCCTCTGCCTGGTAGATGTTGAGTATGGGGACGCCGGAGAGTTGGAACTGGTGGCTGTCTCCCGCCAACACGATGGTTTTCCGCTTTCGGGGGAGGAAGAAAGCGTTGTGCTCCACATAAATCTGTGCCGAGATGAAGTAGTGGGAATACATATCCGGGGTGTCATCTGTCAGTTCGCCGAAGCTATGGAACGTGCGGATGACTGCCATGGGGATCATTCTCTCCAGGATTGTTTTCAGTCCCAGGCTGGTGAGGGTGTTCGCCTCTACGATAGCTATTTCTGGTTGGTGATTCATCATAAGTCTATGGATTCATAAATTGTGCTACTGCTTCTGCGCATCGTTCTCCATCGATTCCTGCCGAGACGATGCCGCCCGCATAACCGGCTCCTTCGCCACAGGGGAAGAGACCGCGTAAGGTGATGTGTTGCAGGGTATCCTTGTCTCGTACGATGCGGACCGGAGAAGAGGTACGGGTTTCTACCCCTATCATCACGGCTTCGTTGGTCAGGAAACCGTGGCTGCTGCGCCCGAACTGTTGGAAGCCTTGTGACAGTCGTCCGGCAATGAATTCCGGCATCCAGAAATGCAAGGGGGAGGATATCAATCCGGGGCTGTACGAAGACTCCGGCAAGTCGTAACTCAGTTTCTTGCGTGTAAAGTCCACCATGCGTTGTGCGGGTGCCGTTTGGCGTCTGCCTCCTTGCAACCAACACTGGCGTTCCAACTCTTCCTGGAAGTGCAGCACAGCCAGTTCGGGGAAGGTTTCTTCTGCTTCATTGTTTACCGTTAACCGTTTATCGTTGATGATGTCTTCCGGTTGTATCTCCACCACCATTCCCGAGTTACTCCACCGGGATCCGCGATTGGATGGCGACATTCCGTTGACTACCACCTGTTCGGGACCGCTGGCCGCCGGTACGATGAATCCCCCGGGACACATGCAGAAACTGTATACTCCGCGGCCGTCCACTTGTGTGACGAAACTGTATTCGGCAGCCGGCAGGTATTTACCTCTTCCGCTCCGGTTGTGGTATTGTATTTGGTCTATCAATCCTGCAGGATGTTCCAGACGCACTCCGACGGCTATTCCTTTGGCTTCGATAGTCACGTTGTTGGCGGCCAGCCAGCGATATACATCTCTTGCCGAATGACCTGTTGCCAGGATGACCGGACCGAGGAATGTTTCGCCCGTATTCGTCTCTATTCCTTTCACTTCTCCCTGTTCGATGATCAATGCATCCATCCGTGTCTTGAAGTGTACCTCGCCTCCACATTCAATAATCGTATTGCGCATATTCTCTATCACCCGTGGCAGCTTGTCCGTGCCGATATGCGGATGGGCATCTACCAGAATGGCCGTAGAAGCACCATGTTGGCAGAATACATTGAGTATCTTGTCCACATTCCGCGCTTCTTGCTTCGGGTATACAGCTTTCCGTCCGAGTATGCACCGGCTCCTCCTTCACCGAAACTGTAGTTTGATTCCGGGTCTACCCGATGCTCCCGGCTGATCTGTGCCAGGTCTTTCTTACGTTCGCGCACATCCTTGCCACGCTCCACGACGACAGGACGCAGCCCCAGTTCTATCAGCCGTAATGCGGCAAACAGTCCTCCGGGGCCTGCACCTACCACAATAACCTGCGGTTTTCCTTCCACATTATTATATATAGTATGTTCGTACTCATCGTCCTTAGGCATTTCGTTCAGGTATACCCGAACTTTGAGATTGACGTAGATCGTGCGTTGGCGGGCATCAATACTCCGTTTCAGTGTACGCAGGGCGGTAATATCGCGCTGATTCAGTCCTTTCTCCTGTGAAAGGTATGCTTTGAGTTGCTGCTCGCTGGCGGCAATTTCGGGGAGGATGCGGAGTTGGTATTCTTGTATCATGGTTTACCACAGAGTGACACAGAGTTTCACTGAGTCTTTTTTAATTAAACAATATATCTTCTGATGCCTTCTTTGAGGCTTCTTACATTAAAATTGATAAGCAGGCCATATTTGATTCCTGATAGTTTTAAATAGGTTATTAGCTGTGCGGTGTGAACGGGATGTAATTCTTCTACAGCTTTTATCTCTATTATAACAGCATTGTTGACTACAATATCCAATCTGTAACCTGCATCTACTTTAATGTTTTTATATACTACGGGTAGTGCTTTCTGTTTTTCTACGTTTAATCCACATTGGATTAATTCGTAGCATAAGCATTCTTCATAAGCACTTTCTAGTAATCCGGGTCCTAAAACAGTATGTACTTCATAAGCTTTCTTTAGTATCAGTCCTGTTAATTCATTTATCTCCATGTTTTAATGTTTAATGGTAAGAACTCTGTGTGACTCCGTGTTCTCTGTGGTGAACTCACCCGAAGAGCGTCCGGAATGCTTCTTCCACCTTTCTTACCGGCACCAGTTCTATCCTCAGCTTCTTTGTATCGATGCCCTGCATGTTGTATTTAGGTAGGATGAACCGTTTGAACCCGAGCTTCTCAGCTTCACCGATACGTTGTTCGATCCGGTTTACCGGACGGATTTCACCGGATAATCCGATTTCTCCGGCCATGCAAACCTCAGGTTCGATGGCAGCATCCATATTGGATGAAAGGATGGCACTGATAACAGCCAGGTCGATGGCAGGGTCGTTAACCTTCAGTCCTCCGGCAATATTTAGAAAGACATCTTTTTGTGCCAGCTTAAATCCGACACGTTTCTCTAATACGGCCAGCAGCATGTTCATGCGGCGAATATCGAATCCCGTTGCCGAACGTTGCGGATTGCCGTAAACCGCAGAGCTGACAAGTGCTTGCGTCTCTATCAGGAAGGGTCTTACCCCTTCGATGGCAGATGCGATGGCTACCCCGCTCATGCCTTCGTGGTCCTGCGACAGTAACAATTCCGAAGGGTTGCTGACTTGGCGAAGCCCGTCTTGACGCATCTCATAGATGCCCAATTCAGCGGTACTTCCAAAGCGGTTCTTGATGCTGCGCAGAATACGGTACATATAATGCTGGTCTCCCTCGAATTGGAGTACGGTGTCTACGATGTGCTCTAGAACCTTCGGTCCGGCAATGCTGCCTTCTTTGTTGATATGCCCGATCAGCAACACCGGGGTATGCGTCTCTTTGGCAAAACGGAGGATGGATGCCGAGCACTCCCGGACTTGCGCGATGCTTCCCGGTGACGATTCGATGCTTTCGGTCGATATCGTCTGTATGGAGTCGATGATTACTAGGTCCGGACGTGTATTTTTGATATGTACATAGATCTGTTCCAACGATGTTTCGCAGACAATCAGGCAGTCGCTCGAAGTTCGGGTTAACCGGTCGGCACGAAGTTTCAGTTGCCTTGCGCTCTCTTCTCCCGAGATGTAGAGTATCCTCCGCTCAGGCATGTGGAGCACGGTTTGGAGCACCAGTGTGGACTTCCCGATGCCGGGTTCGCCACCGATCAGTACCAGCGATCCGGGTACCAGCCCGCCTCCCAGCACCCGGTTCAGCTCCTCGTCGTGCATGTCGATGCGGGGTTCTTCATCTGCTTCGATCTCGCTCCGGGTGACGGGTTTGGCTTTGGGCGATTCGATGCCTGATACCGGACGTTTATTCGGAACTTCCTTGCGAACAATCTCTTCTACATAGGTATTCCATTCGCCACACGAAGGACATTTGCCCACCCATTTGGGTGATTCCTGTCCACAGTTACTGCATACATAAACGGTTTTCTCTTTTGCCATTGATCTCTTGATAAATAGGTCTCAAAGTTACGCATTTCGTCTTTTTCTGCCAAACAGAATATAGCTTTTGACTCTTGAACCCCGTGAAGTCGTTTTTCTTTTTGATAAAGCCCCTGACCGATTGTCAGTGAAATGGATGGATTACTGACTCTATGGAGCGTATCATGCGGTTTCGCTGACAAGCTCTGTGTAGAAAGACAGTGATCCGGAAATGGAATCCGGATAAATACTCCCGGATAACTGCATATCCGTCACTTCTGTTATCGGTTTATTGGGATTTAGATCTCCGGATTATTAACTTCGTGCCGATAAACTGTTAACTTCATCGGAATACGATGTTAACTTCCTGCAAATAGAGTGTTAACTTCCTGTAGACAGAGGCTTTGTTTCTTGAAAGGAGAGCCTTGCCTTAAAGAATTTTCCGGTATCTTTCCGTCTGCTTTGTCCCTTGGCGGATACTGCCGCGAGATGGCATAAAGAATTTGTTTTTGCTTCCGGGCGTTGTCGGAGATAGTACGAAGAGATATTGTTTTGACTTTTGGTGAGAAATTCTGAATATACCTGTCAAACTGATAATTGCCCGAATGGCGTGGATGCGTTTTTTTCGTACTTCGTCGGCATCTGTTCGGAAAAACGGATTCTGAGGCCTCCTGAATATCATTTTGACAAATCGATACTAATCTCTCCTGCCATCGACTCGTTCATCCTCCGGCGTACTTCGTCCGGCGAATATCCGTGTCCTAACAGAAACATCAGTTTTGTTACGGCCGATTCGGTAGTACTGTCGTGTCCACTGACGATGCCCGCCTTCAGCAGATGATATCCCGTTTCGTAACGTTCCATCTCTACAGTACCGGCGCTACATTGGGTTACGTTGACAATGACAACACCTCGTTCGCTGGCATCACGAAGCCTCCGCAGAAACCACTCCTTGCGGGAAGCGTTGCCCGAACCATACGTTTCGAGTACCACTGCCTTCAATCCTTCGATGGCGAGTGTAGCGGCTACGACATTCTCTTGTATGCCCGGAAAGAGTTTGAGGATAGCTATATTGGTGTCCAGCAGATAGTGAGGATGCAGTTCGCGTTTCTCCCCTTCAATGTGAATCTGCACATTGTTATATTTAATATGTATCCCTGCTTCTGCCAGTACCGGATAATTGAACGAACGGAAGGCGTTGAAATTTTCCGCACTCATTTTGGTCGTACGATTGCCACGCATTAACCGGTTTTCGAAAAATATACATACTTCAGGAACCATGGGATTACCGCTTCTGTCGCGTGCCGATGCTATTTCGATGCTGGTCATCAGATTCTCCTTGCCATCGGTACGAAGCACTCCTATGGGCAGTTGTGAACCTGTCAGGATAACCGGTTTGTCGAGTCCTTCGAGCATGAAGCTGAGGGCTGAAGCGGTGAAGGCCATCGTATCCGTACCATGCAGGATGACAAAGCCGGTGTACTGGTGGTAGTGTTCACTGATGACGTGTACCAGTTTCCTCCAGGCTTCCGGTTCCATGTCCGAAGAGTCCATAGGCGGATCGAATTGGTAAGAGTCTATCGGGAAGGTAAACTTCTGAAGTTCGGGTACATGCTTCTGCAATTGCTCGAAATTGAAGTTTTCGAGTGCTCCGGTTTCAGGGTTTTCTATCATACCGATGGTTCCGCCCGTGTATATTAACAATATGGAAGTATCTGATGGGTTCATAGTCCTTAAATGAAGAATGTATTGTTGCAAAGATAATGATATATCTTGTAAATGGCAGCAAAGTGTCAAGAAAGTGATCCGCTTTATCCGGAGAAAAAGCAATGGGCACTATAAAAATGTAATTGTTCTATGTTACATTTTTACCCCTCTTTCTGGGGCTTTCTGTGCTTTTATCGCAAAATAATCGCAAAAAGTGATAGATTGAATGAAATTATTCTTATTTTTGCAACATCTTATCAAAATCGAACGTAGAAACAGAAACAATGATGCAATGCTATCCACATACAGTCACATCGATGTGTACCATGATTGGGACACAGGGGACAATGGGGATGACCCCTAGGGGTTAATATATAGTATGATGTGTATCTACGTGATTCACGCTTACAGGAAGTAAGCAAAACTCAATTTTATATTTTATTATTCGTATCAACAAAGATGGTTTTGTATGCCTGAAAGAGCGTACAAGGCATTCCATTAAATAAGTATCTGCATGAAAGTAATGAAATTCGGCGGAACGTCCGTAGGTTCCGTGAACAGCATTTTAAGCGTAAAGAAAATCGTAGAGTCTGCCGGTGAACCGGTAATCGTAGTAGTGTCTGCATTGGGCGGGATCACTGACCAGTTGATCAGTACCTCCCGAATGGCCGCCATGGGCGATGCAGCTTACGAAGGGGCATACCGGGAAATAGTTCGCCGCCACGAAGAGATGGTGCAGGGAGTGATTCCTGCCGGAGAGACTCAGACCCTGTTGCACTATCAGGTGAATGAATTGCTCGACGAACTGAAAGATATCTTTCAGGGTATTTATCTGATTAAAGATCTTTCTCCGAAAACGTCCGATACCATTGTCAGTTATGGTGAACGTCTGTCTTCACTGATTGCGTCAAGACTGATCCAAGGGGCTGTATGGTTCGACTCACGTACTTTTATCAAGACAGAAAAGAAACATAATAAACATACACTGGACACGGAACTGACCAATCGGTTGGTGCGGGAAGCTTTCAAAGAAATCCCCCGGGTTTCGCTGGTACCCGGATTCATCTCTTCGGATAAGGTTTCGGGAGACGTAACGAATCTGGGCAGGGGCGGTTCCGACTATACCGCAGCTGTTATTGCCGCAGCTCTCGATGCCGATAGTCTGGAGATTTGGACGGATGTAGACGGCTTCATGACAGCCGACCCGCGTGTGATCAGTACGGCCTATACTATCAGCGAGCTGACTTATGTAGAGGCTACCGAACTTTGTAATTTCGGTGCAAAAGTGGTGTATCCGCCTACCATCTATCCGGTATGTCACAAAAACATACCGATCCTGATTAAGAATACTTTCAACCCGGATGCCCGGGGAACGGTGATCAAACAACACGTAGACCACACGAAGAGCAAAGCTATCAAAGGGATTTCGTCCATCAACGACACGAGCCTGATTACCGTACAGGGTTTAGGTATGGTGGGTGTGATCGGTGTCAACTACCGCATCTTTAAGGCGCTGGCAAAGAATGGAATCAGTGTGTTCCTCGTTTCGCAGGCTTCATCGGAGAACAGTACCTCTATCGGTGTGCGTAATGCCGATGCCGATCTGGCTTGCGAAGTGCTGAACGAAGAGTTTGCCAAAGAGATCGAAATGGGTGAGATTTCGCCTATCCAGGCAGAGAAGAACCTGGCTACGGTAGCTATCGTGGGTGAGAACATGAAACATACGCCGGGCATTGCCGGAAAGCTGTTCGGTACGCTGGGACGAAATGGCATCAATGTGATAGCCTGTGCACAGGGAGCTTCCGAGACCAACATCTCGTTTGTTGTCGATTCAAAGTCGTTGCGTAAATCGCTGAATGTGATTCACGACTCGTTCTTCCTCTCCGAATATCAGGTGCTCAACCTCTTTATCTGCGGTGTGGGCACGGTGGGAGGAAGTCTTGTCGAGCAGATCCGCCAGCAGCAGAAGAAGCTGATGGTGGAAAATGGTCTGAAACTCCATGTGGTAGGTATTATCGATGCGACGAAGGCGATGTTCAGCCGTGCCGGATTCGATCTGGCCAACTATCGCGAAGAGCTGAAAGAGAAGGGAGTGGACAGTTCGCTGGATACTATACGTGACGAGATTATCGGCATGAATATATTCAATTCGGTATTTGTGGATTGTACGGCCAGTCCGGACATTGCCTCTCTATATAAGGACTTCCTGCAACATAACATTTCTGTGGTGGCGGCCAATAAGATTGCTGCTTCGTCGGCTTACGAGAATTACCGTGAACTGAAGCTGATAGCCCGCCAGCGTGGTGTGAAATATCTGTTTGAAACCAACGTGGGGGCTGGACTTCCGATTTTCAATACCATCAATGACCTGATACATAGCGGTGATAAGATTCTGAAGATCGAGGCAGTGCTTTCGGGTACGCTGAACTATATTTTCAATAAGATCAGTGCCGATGTTCCCTTCAGCCGTACCATCAAGATGGCGCAGGAAGAGCGTTATTCGGAACCCGATCCGCGCATTGACTTGAGCGGTAAGGACGTGATCCGTAAGCTCGTGATCCTGGCGCGTGAGGCCGGATACAAGCTGGAACAGGAAGACGTGGAGAAAAATCTTTTCGTACCGAATGACTTCTTTGAAGGTTCACTGGAAGACTTCTGGAAAAAAGTGCCTAGTCTGGATGCTGATTTCGAAGCTCGCCGCAAGGTGCTCGAGAGTGAGAATAAACATTGGCGTTTTGTTGCCAAGTTGGAGAACGGCAAAGCATCCGTCGGTTTGCAGGAAGTGGACCGCAACCATCCTTTCTACGGACTGGAAGGCAGCAATAACATCATCTTGCTTACCACCGAACGCTATAAAGAATATCCGATGATGATTCAGGGATACGGTGCGGGTGCCGGAGTGACGGCGGCCGGTGTATTTGCTGACATTATGAGCATTGCAAACGTATAAAAAAGAAGCTTATGAAACACATCATCATACTGGGTGACGGAATGGCCGACTGGGCTGTAAAGTCGTTGGGAGACAAGACGCTCCTGCAATATGCAAAAACGCCTTATATGGATAAACTGGCCCGTATGGGACGGAACGGACGGTTGATAACCGTAGCCGACGGGTTCCATCCGGGAAGTGAAGTAGCCAATATGTCGGTCCTGGGATACAATCTTCCGAAAGTATACGAAGGGCGCGGACCACTCGAGGCTGCCAGCATCGGTGTCGATTTGCAGCCGGGCGAGATGGCAATGCGTTGCAATCTGATTTGTACGGAAGGAGATATCCTGAAGAATCATTCGGCAGGGCATATCACAACAGAAGAGGCGGATGTGTTGATTCAATACCTTCAGGAGAAACTGGGGGACGACCGGGTGAGGTTTCATACCGGGGTGCAATACCGCCATCTGCTGGTGGTGAAAGGCGGAAACAAGCAACTCGACTGCACCCCTCCGCACGATGTGCCTTTGAAGCCTTTCCGTCCGCTGATGGTGAAACCTCTGGTACCGGAGGCCGAAGAGACTGCTAGCCTGCTCAATGAACTGATCCTGAAGGCTCAGGAACTGCTGAAAGATCATCCGCTGAACCTGAAGCGGATGGCTGAGGGGAAAGACCCTGCCAACAGCATCTGGCCGTGGAGCCCGGGTTACCGTCCGCAAATGGAACGTCTGTCCGACACCTTCCCGCAAGTGAAGAGGGGAGCTGTCATCTCGGCCGTCGATCTGATACGAGGCATAGGCGTTTATGCCGGCCTGGAAGTAATCGACGTGGAAGGTGCCACCGGACTCTACGACACGAACTACGAAGGAAAAGCGCATGCCGCCCTCGAAGCACTGAAAACAAACGATTTCGTTTATC
>OGDE01000981.1_pt1 | contig 20064 bp, 18 predicted proteins | sample 1570321 | NCBI WGS metagenome assembly OGDE01 (sample SAMEA2581976, study PRJEB24529) | metagenome | biome: Human gut stool | place: China | collected 2011 | reverse complement strand
ACAACCGCTTTGCCCGTGCCGATCTGGAACGCCGCCTGCTGATGATCGACGATGATATGGATATGAATGCCCTGCCTAAGACGAATTATATCAAGACCATCGTGACTGCCGAAGCCAAGCTGGACTTGGAACGCAAGGGTGTCCAGAGCTACCAGCGGGACATCTACGCTCGATTCCTCTGTTTCGGCAACGGTGCGCTGACCTCGCTGTATGACCATTCGGACGGTTTCTTTCGCCGCCAGCTCATCCTGACCACCAAGGACAAGCCTGCCGACCGCACGGATGACCCCTTCCTTGTGGAAAAGATGTGCGCCGAGTTGGAAGGCATCCTGCTCTGGTGTCTGGAAGGGCTGCACCGGCTGGTGCAGAACGATTTCCGCTTCACGGTCAGCGAACGAGCCGCTGCCAACGTGGACACCATCAAGCGCAGCAGCAACAATGTCATCGACTTTATGGAGTCCGAGGGCTACTTCCGTTTCAAGGCGGACTACTCCATCAGTTCCAAGGAGTTCTACGACATTTATAAGCAGTGGTGCGAGGACAACGCCTGCCACAGCGTATCGGCGATCCGTTTCAGCGCAGAGCTGCGCCAGAATGACCGCCGCTATAACCTTGAAGCCACCAACAACATCTACCTGCCCGGTGGCCGCAGGGTGCGGGGTTTCGTGGGCATTGAGCCGCTTGTCCACCCCTGCCCGTAAAAAGTGCATTTTTTCACGGAAGAAGTTCGTACAACCTGTACGGTCTGTACTTGTACGCACCTGTACGGCGAATCGAAGCAAATTAAAACGTGTTATCGTTTGTATTTCGCATTTCTGTACACCGTACAGACCGTACGGGTTATTTGAAGTCCGTACAGATTTTTTGTACACCTCAAGAAGGAGCGTGATCTATGAAAGCCCAATACGGCATTTTAAGGTTCAAAAAGTATAAGGGGCCAGCAATCAGCCCCATCGAAGCCCACAACGAGCGCACCAAGGAGCAGTACGCCAGCAACCCGGACATCGACACGAGCCGGAGCCGCTACAACCTCCATCTGGTGCAGCCGCAGGGCAGGTACCGGGAAGAAGCCGACCGCATGATAGCCGCCGCCCACTGCCGTGTCCGCAAGGACAGCGTGCGGGTGGTGGAGGCTCTTGTCACCGCCAGCCCGGAGTTTTTCAAGGATAAGACCAACCGGGAGATCAGGGCGTACTTTGCGTACGCCCTGAAATTTTTGGAGGGCAGACAGCGCCCGGATACCTTTCTCTCTGCCGTTGTCCACATGGACGAGAAAACGCCCCACCTGCACCTCTGCTTTGTGCCACTGACCCCTGACGGACGGCTGAGCGCCAAGGAGATCATCGGCAACCGCAAGAACCTTGTGAAGTGGCAGGACGAGTTCTGGCAGCACATGGTCAAGCAGTACCCGGAGCTGGAGCGTGGCGAAAGCGCCAGCCAAACCGGGCGGGAGCACATCCCGCCACGCATCTTCAAGGAGATGATCCAACTGACCAAGCAGAAGGAGCAGTTGGATGCCCTGCTGGTGGGCATCACCCCCTTCAACGGCAAAAGCCGTGCGGCGGAGATCAGCAAGGTGTTGGACAGTTATATCCCCAACGTGGCACGGATGAAGGACCAGCTGCGGAAGTACAACGTCGCCTTCACCAAGACCGCCGCCGAAAACGAAAAGCTGAAAGAGAAGAACAAGACGCTCTCTGCCTCGCTGGACAAAGCGACGGAAGGGAGCGTCTTGAAGCGTCTGGAGGATGCCAAGCTGCGGCAGGACTATGAAGCCGCCCTGAAAACGCTGGAAAGCATCCCGCCGGAGGTCATTCGATTCTATGAGAACCGCACGCAGGAGCCTGCGATGCGCCATGATAAGTAAGGAGCAATGCCTATGTGTAATAAAATGTACGAGAATGTGAAATCTTTGGATTATACGAAAAAGTCCTTGCAGTCGGACTCGGATCCGGCTACAATGGAGGTGGTCACTCGAACCAATGCCGTCAAGTCTCCGACCAACAGCCCTGAGACCACAAAGCTGGTGTACACGGTAAAAGAAGTCGCGCAGATGCTGGCCATCAGCCAGCGTGCCGCCTACAACCTGTGCAACAGCACCACCGAGTTCCGTGTCCTGCGGGCAGGCGGAAGCATCCGCATCCCGAAAGACAGCTTCGATATGTGGCTCCACCGGGCAGCTTGATAAGGAGGCAAATCTATGGCATATATCACGAAACGAGGCAGCTCTTACAGTGTCCGCTACACCTATCAGGACGAGCACGGCAAGAGCTGCGACAAATGGGAGAGCTTTCCCACCAAAGAGGAGGCGGTGAAACGCCAGAAGCAGATCGAACATGCCGACCCAGAAATGAAGGCAAAACTCCGCTTGGCACTGCTCACCTGATGCAAAAAAGGGCACTGATTGCAAAGCAATACAGCGCCCTACATAATCGGACATGGAAAACACCGATCGTGCAGAAACCGTGCAGAAACCGTGCACTTACTCTCAGACAAATGAAAAATCGACTTATCCGACAACGGCTTGACGGCATTGGTTCGAGTGACCGCACACCAAAAATCAAGTCTTGGAGGATACGACTATGACAAAATTGCTTTCCTGCCGCTACAACATGGACACCAACCGGGTAGAAGCCCGGTTCGAGGATGGCATCACTCTTGCCATCGACTGCATCGCTGTGGAGGACGAATACGGCAACTCCCCGGCGCAGCGGGCAGAGCTGGACTGGCTGCTGTATAATAAGCCCTTGGAGTACGCACAGATGGTGCTGAGAGGGGAGATGGAGCGCTATCTCCGCCTCGGCTGTGACCACAGCAGGCTGGAAGATTGATTGTTGCCTTTTTCAAAGCAACCAAGCGGTTCTTATCTGCTTTGCCGTTTCTCTTTATGCTGCTTTTACCGTTTCATCGCCCTAGTTTTGCAACGAAAGTCTTTTTTGTGAAATAGACGTTTGTTGGCTAATTTTTTTTTTTTTTTTTTTAATTTCAATCGATGATATGTTATATATGAAAAAATATTGCATATAGGCATGTTGCACGATTTTTTTGAGGTGGTATACTCCTCCTTGTGGCATACGGTTTGCTGCACACGAACACAACGATAACGCAAAAGAGAGGAATACCGCAATGAAAAAACGGTTGCTCGCAGGCTTGCTCGCAACGAGTATCGCACTGAGCATTTCGATGGGAGCTTTCCCTGCAATGGCAGCAACAAACGACGACTTCGTCGAAGACCGGGAGGACATTGCCGACTACACAGACGACAGTTACTCTTCCGGCTACTCTTCCTCGGAACAGCTTTTTGACGACATCATCTTCTTTGACTTGGACGAAGAAGTAGACGACACCGCAGCGGAAGTCATCGCAGAAGAAGATGCCAACGATTCGAGCGATACCGAGATTGATAGGGCGGCCGATTCAATCGAGGAGACAGAGCCGGAGGACGAAGTGCAAGACACGGATGCTGCCGAAGATCGGAACGATCGGGAAAACTCGGACGAAGAAACAAAGTCAGGCACGCAGAACCCGGAGGAAGCAGGCCCCTCCGATGCAGAAACCGAGGAGGATGTGCCGGACTCGTGGGAGGAAACGCCGAAGATCGACAGCGAATTGGAGGCAGCCATCGCTTCCGAAGATCCGTTCTCTTATTATGACGATGATGCGTCAGAAAAAGAAATGGATGACGACTTTGCGCCGCTGGCTGCCGGAAAAACCATGGCGCACGAAGACTACGCATACACCGATGTGTCGTCTGGTACAGAGTACATGGTGGACCTCTACACGGACCACACGGCAAAAATCTGGAAGCTGACCACCTCCTCCGGCGAAGCCGAGTGTATCCTTCCAAGTACGATCTATTACACAGACGATGACGGCGTGCCGGAGCCGACCCCCTATACGGTCACCGAACTGCGCTTATCCTATTGGAGCGGTGTAACTTCGGACAATAACAACTATACTGCGCTGGTGCTACCGGATACCCTGACCGACATTGGGGGCTCATTATCCGGCTTCAAAAATGTAACAGAGATCACCATTCCGGGCAGTGTCAAAGTTTTCAATGCGACTCTGCAAAACATGAAGCAATTGAAGACTCTGACCTTCGATGAAGGCGTGGAGGAGATTGCTTCGGGATCGGTCGTATCCGGCTGCAAGAGCTTGACAACCATCCATCTGCCCAGCAGCCTGCAAAAACTCTCAGGAACGAGCACGTTTTCCGGCGCATCGGCGCTGACGGATATCACGCTCCCGGAAGGCATTGCGATCACAGAGGGTTCCACCTTCAGCGAGTGTACTTCTCTGGAATCGATCGAGCTTCCGGCCTCCATTACAACGATCCCCAGCAGTATGTTTGCAGGCTGCTCCGCTTTGGAGCGTGTGACGGCCAAGGGGACCATTACAGCCATTGGCAACGGTGCCTTTGGAAGCGTTACAGACTGGAAGGATCAGGAAATCGCCGATACAGTCTTGACGGAAATCCCGGATCTAAGTCAGGTCACGTCCATTGGAGACCGTGCATTTTACGGCTGCTCGGCATTGGAGACGGTTGACCTTCACAGCGTTACCACCATGGGATATGGCGCTTTCCAAGGGTGTGATGCGTTGTCCGGGGGGATCGACCTGAGCAATCTGGAGGTAATCCCGGGACATGCATTCTGCTATGATCCTAATATCACCTCGGTCATTACCTGCCCCACGCTGAGATCGATCGGGGATTGGGCGTTTATCTGGGCGGATATCTCAACCATCTCGCTGCCGGAGACGCTGAATTCCATCGGAACTTACACGTTCTATAAGGCCTCTTTGAGCGGCACCGTTGCACTACCGGATAGCCTGACTCAACTGGGTGCGAGTGCATTCAGTGGATGTGAAGAGGTCAATGCCATTCAGATCGGCTCAGGGCTCAAGGATATCCCTGCGAATGCTTTCGCTGGTTGTACAAATCTAAAAACGATCACGGTAAACAATCGTCGGGAGGATGTGACCATCCCGAAAATCGATGGGGTTACCGTCACATATACCATCCCGTCTCTGGAGGCTACTGACGACAAAGTCTCCAATGCAGAAGGTGCCTTGAGCTTACAGCAGGCGGTCGATCAGGCAAATGGAACGCCAGTCACCATTGAAAAAGACATTCGTTTGGATGAACCCGTTAGGATAGCCGCAGGGCAGCGGGTCGAAATCACTGCAAATACGAACTGCAACATTTTTGGCAATAAGGACAAGGATCTTACGAATCTGTTTGTGGTGTAAGAAGGCGGTGAGCTTTCGCTGACCGGCGCGCTGACATTGGGCGGCTGGAACAATACCGGCAGCATTCTTGTTAATCATGGCAAAACGACGATAGATGGCAATGTTGTAATCGAAAAGTCCACTCTGGAAGGGGACCCCATGGGTGTCATTGAGGACAACGGCTCAAGTGCAGAACTCATTTTGGAGAACGGCACCATCCAGAACCATAAGATCCGCGGGGCACACAGCGCCTCGATCCGAGTCACAGAAGGCGCATCGTTTACCATGAATGGGGGCACCATTCAGGACAACATCGCGAATACCTCTTCCAGCGATTCCTCCTCCCCCGCAGTACTGCTGCTGGGTGCAAGCACGTTTACCATGAATGGAGGCTCCATCTGCAACAACAGCGGCCAATGTGGAACAGCTGTTTACCTTACGGCTTCCAGCAATGCCGCAAAAGCCCGTTTTACGATGAATAGCGGAACCCTAAGCAACAATGAAAGCCGCTCGTATACGCCGAAATCCACACCTACAGGTGCTGTTTTTGTAAAGTATTCCGCAGAGTTTGTTTTGAACAATGGCACCATTACCGGCAACTGTGCATACGGCGGAGCCGGTGGCGGTGTGGCAGTTATGGATGAATTGCCAAGGGAAGAACATGGCACCGCCTTTACGATGAACGGCGGTACCATCTCGAACAATACGGCATCGGGGTATCGTTGTTCCGGCGGCGGCATTTACTCCTGCTCGAATTATGTCTCTTTGCTGGGAGGACGAATCGAGAACAACTCCGCCTACGATGGCGGCGGCGTCTACAGTGAGGGCAATACCGAAATCTATACGACCCTGCACATTGAGAACGCTCTGATCACGGGGAATACTGCGGACCAAGGCGGCGGTCTGTGGTTCTGCCCCACAGGTGATGCGAAGCTGTATATGCAGGATGGTGCCGTGATCTATGGGAATACGGCAGCATCGGCAGGCGACGACTTCGCTTCGCCAGAGGTTGCGGCAGGCGCAGGCGGAAACGGCGGTGTTACCCTGCCGGATTATTTTCCCAATGGCAAAGTGATCCAGTGGTTCAGCGACGGCTTCCTGTACGCTCCCCCTGGAAATCGCGGTACAGCCGGGCAGGGAACCCGATACAATACGGTTGAGTACGCCAAGCGTGTGACAGGGGTACAGAATGAGAAAAAGGGATTGGCGTTGAAATCCGTTGTTTCGGACGGTGTGTCGATTCCTGCAACGGGATCGCTTATCATTACAGGCAATCAGGCTTCGCACGGTGGTGGCGGTATTGGTGCCAACGGCGGCGTGGTCATCGGCGAAGCGACCTCCCTGTCCTATTCGATCTCGGTAAAAAAAGCCTGGGATAATCCGGGCTATGAGGACACCCAGCCTTCCGGCGTGACGATTCACCTGAAGGAACGCGACACCGGGGATATTGTAAGCACAGCAGAGCTGACCGGCGAAAATGGATGGCAGCATACCTTCACCGATCTTCCGCTTTCGCCGGATCACTACACGGTGACCGAGCAGCCGCTAGAAGGATATAAAGCGACCTACTATCAGGATGCAGACGGAAACTTCATCATTACCAATACCTATTTGACCACACCTACGCCGGATGTGCCCGCTGTAACGATCTCTGTCCCGGTGGAAAAGAAATGGGTCAACGATTACAAATGGGAACGCCCTGCAAGCATCCATGTTTCTCTGTGGAACGGCGATGCAAAGGTCAAAGAAGCAGACCTGACTGCAGATATGGGCTGGACGTATATTTTTGAAGACCTGCCCGAAGGCACCTACTCCGTAACAGAAGACGCTGTGCCCGGTTATGAGACCTTGATTGAGCGCAGCGATGCGGGTGGTTTCATCATTACCAATACGTATGAACGCCCTCTGTATCCCGAACCGATTGAGCCCATTGACCCCATCCCGCCTGTGGATCCCCCGCAAGAGGAGATCGTGACGCCGCCGATTGTTCCAGGGACCACCGGGAATGAACCCAACCCACCCTCCACGGAGGAGACTACAAGCGTACCTCCAACAGAACCGACGGAGGAATCAACAGAAGAATCAACGGAAGAACGCTCGGCTGAAAGCGATCCACAGGAATCTCCCATAAAAGAAACGCAAGAGACTCCCTCTGTTTCTGCAAAACCGCCCAAGTTGATCCAGACCGGCCAGACATGGTGGCCTGTTTTCCTACTAATGTTTGCTGGCGCGGGCCTGCTTGTGTTTGGCTTCTATAAGCGCTCGAAAGAGAACATCGATCACGAATAAATCAAAAAGCCCGCTGCTCATTTTGAACTGCACCCCATTTGTTAGACAGTATGGTATACTGTTTAGGAAATGGGGTGTTTTTGTATATCGACTACTACAACAACCGCCGAATCAAATTAAAACGAAACGGCCTGAGCCCTGTGCAATACAGGATTCAGACCGTTCAGGTCCCTTAATTCTTATTTTTGTCTAACTTTTGGGGGTCACTTCAAAGATAACATGGCTTTTTTGTAAAGTGTGCAGGAGATGTGCAAAAGTGTGCAGCCTCTGTCGCAAAAAACAAAAAAGCCATGTTATCTTTCGATTTCACGGCTTTTTCTGGTGCGATGGAAGGGACTCGAACCCCCGGCCTACTGATTCGTAGGAACCGAATAGCACATTTTGTCCATTTCATCATTTGACGACAAATCGTCGTTTTAATCGAATTGCCGTTATTTTACCGTTGTTATTCTATTGCATCCTTTGCATTGCTTGCACGCCTTTGCACCTGTTATCCATCCTTGCGATGTGCAGAAAATGTGCAAAAGTGTGCAGAGCCAAAATCAGCCCGGCAAAACAGGCTGTTTCGCACAGCCCCAAAAGCTGGATTTCAACGATATTTATTGTGCAAAATCTTCCAGTTTTATCCAAACAACAATCTTACATGAGACACCGGTTCTATGGCAGGGTTTAGGACATCCGAACAGACACCGTTTGATATAGAAATGAGGTTCACCATGAACAAACTGCTTTCCTGCCGCTACAATATGGACACCAACCGGGTGGAAGCCCGGTTCGAGGATGGCACCATTCTTGCCATCGACTGCATCGCCGTCGAGGATGAGTACGGCAACACCCCGGCACAGCGGGCAGAGCTGGACTGGCTGCTGTATAATAAGCCCTTGGAGTATGCACAGATGGTGCTGAGAGGGGAGATGGAGCGTTATCTGTCGCTTGGCTGTGACCACGGCAGACTGGAAGATTAAGCCCCTATAAAGAACACGATGCCCACCGACCTATGGTTTTCGCCATAAGCTGGTGGGCATCTTTGGTTATATTGTTTTCTTATACTCCGGGAATCTATTCAAGCTGTGATTTTCACTCGTTGCAGATTTTTTCTATCGACTCTTGAAATTCTGTTTGTCGAAGCTCTGGCACTCCGCCATATTCACAGTTGAGATACTTATTCCGGATATTATTGGCCGCATACGTTCGCTTGCGGTAATCCGATATGCATCGTATTTTTTTATCTGACGGATTATCAGGATCCACACTCAAAATATAGGTTGCCTCTCGTGCAAAACTCGCTTCCATCAACATTGTATTATGCGTTGTCATAATCACTTGACCTTTGAGAATCGGCCGAATCTCTTCCAATAATTTCTGGAACAGCAAATCGTGAATGTTGGCTTCTGCCTCATCCAAAATAACTACTCCTCCCATGCAGGCTGTTAACAAATAGCACGATATATTCAACAATTGACAGTTACCGGCAGATTCTCTTTCAAAGTCAATCCGACGATAATTGCCTGCAATATATTTTTCCTCAATCAGTTTATAGTAGATTTCGTCATCATGAAATTCTTTTTTATAAAATATCTTGCGAACGCTAAGATCAACACTCGTAAATAGTTGTGTAAAAAAATCGCTTGCATAATCTAACTCTGTCTCTCTTCGAAGAGACAGATGACCTTGCAGTGGCCGCTTTAAAACTTGCAGCTTAGAACTTAGTCCTTCCCAGCTTTTGTTGCCCATCGAAACAGCACAAGACAAACCTCGAAATTCTCTTAGCACAGTATTGAAATTCTCTGTTACATTATCCCGTCCAAATGCATTGGATTTATCTTTCATCTCATAAAGTAAAATTGCTAAAAGAGAATGCTTTCCCCAATAACGTTTTGCTGTTTCCTTTACGTCTACCAAAAAATCCTTCCCATTGGTTCCTTGAATAACTGTATCATTAATCAGAATACCATCAGAACTACAGTCAAAATAAAGTCCTCTGCGCCGATTAAGAACATATTCTAAACGCTCATGCACAATTTCATCCTGTCCAAATTCTACCCGATAGCAGCCGTTGTTACCGTTAATGTTGAACTCATACTCTGCAACTATCGGATCTTCACAGTCAATCATTCGATAGTCTTTTATGATGGCAGACATATCCCTTAAACTATGTCGCATTTGCTCGCGCATCACTTTTTCCATCTTTTCATCTTGAAAGATAGCATCTCGAGTTAGAAGCCTTTCATAGGCATCACGTACATCCATGGTGCGAGTCAACTCCGGTAGCAAAACAAAAGCAGACATTAGATTAGACTTGCCCGCACCGTTTTCTCCGTAGAGTACCGCAAGATGCTTTGGGACGTTTCCTTTTTCTGTCAAGTCAAATACGATATGGTCAAACGAACGGAAGTTTTCCAGTGTTATCTTTGTAAACATTGCAGTTCCCTCCTTAAATCTTAGTATCTCACATTTCAGCCGGCTTTTCAAGACTTAAACCAACCCAATTGCAGAAACAATTTCAATATTAGAGAGGATAATTATCGAATTTTTGAAATATTTCCAAAAAGCCCTTGACAAAAGCGTAGTTTGACGCTACAATAGCATTCAGAGATGGCAGTCGAGCTAGCCGAGTGCTATCTTTCGGGCATGAAAAAAGACGCCCGGCAAGGCGTCTTCTTCTCCGACTCTTCCACAAAGATTGTCGGCTTGGTAGTGACATACCAGTGATATTATATCACAAAAAAAGCCTCCACGCAATCGGAATCCGTCGAAAAGAACGTGCCATTCAAAGGTGCACTATCTATGATGCACACTTTTGTGCTGGGCCATGTTTCTTCATTGTTCAGCCCTTTGTTTGCCGTATCCTCTCTGTTTATACAGATGGTACGTTTTTCTATACCAACTTGGGTGCATGCTTAGGTTGGTATCCGATTGGCATAAAGGAGGTTGATTTTATGTCAAAAAAGCTTTCATTAATGTTTGTTGGCTATTTTAGGGATTTGGATAAGGATGACCTTCCCAAAAAATCTGGTGTTTATCTGGTCTATGCTGGAAAGCCAGTATCAGATAAGATCGTGTCTCTACGTAAACTCTTTTACATCGGTGAGTCTAGTAATATCCATGACCGCATTGTGGAACATAACCGGGACAAAGATTGGAAGGATGGGCTAAAAGAAGGGGAGCTTCTATATTATGCATATGCCCTCGCACCGAAGGACGAGCGTTTATTGGAAGAGGCCGCTCTCATTTACTATTACAAACCGCCATATAATACAGAGTATGTAGACAACTATCCCTTTGAAAGGGTCGAACTCAATCTTTCTGGTCCTGGGAAATCAAAGACACCGTTTGAAATGGATTCATCAATTAAAGTCAGCTAATGTAAGTCGATATTTAAAATAGTCACAAGAAAAAGGGCTATCGCACGAATTTTGTTCGATGAGATAGCCCTTTTTCTTTACCGGCATCTCTATTTATTTCGGAAAAGGCAGCTACTGTTTGTTACTCGGGATTCTTTGGCAGGCGGTCGTACAGCACTACCGTGTCAGAGGTTTCAATCTGTACCCGCTCTTTCTTGAGCAAGGCGCGGGAACGCTGGTTTGTGCGGTAGTCGCGGTCACCCTTCTCAAAGGCAGAACAACACAGGAAGTCACACATAGCATCACCCACAGAGGATTCTTTGATAATAAAAACGAACGCTGTTGGTTCGTTTTGACTGGAAATTATATAATCCGCCTTAATTTTGGTGACGAATGGGTAAAGATTTGGCACGTATGAGAATAGTTCAAAGTCTTGTTCCAATACTTCTTTTAGCCGTACCAGTGCCAAAAGCCGTGGTTCGACCATCTCACGATACTGCATACCCTTTTGTATAGCTTTATAAGTAATTTTACCAGACAGAATCATGTCTACTATCTTCCGAGAATTATATCGCGGAAGTGAAATATCTTTCAAGTATTGAAATCCTGCAAGATGCGAAAATTCATCTGCTGAAAACGTCAGGTTAATCTCATATGATTTATTTCGACAACCATATGTGAGGATATACCGATAATTCATCAGGTCCTTCCAAACAGCGGCTGCTTGATACAAAACATTTTGCTGTTCGTCCTGCACCTTTTCACCTTCCCTCAAAAAAATAGAAGCCCTGCCGAAAGGCAAGGCTCCTATTAAGCGTTTTCTTTCGATTCATCGAATCTATTCGGCTTGTGGTTTCCGCTCAACCCACGGTCGGGCTCCACAGTCGGCTGATACCGAACCAGTCTACTGTTTCATCGCCAACGATAGCTGGTCAATGCCGCTATCCTCTAACCTTATTATATCACAAAAGCGGCCAAACGCAAGTACTTGTTCTCAAAAATTTCACGTCCCAAGCCGTTACACGCAAACAATTTCAAAGAACCTATTTAAATTATTTTCTTTATTTATGATTACTCAAGATGATCTATAGCATATTGTGCTTGTGACGAAGTAAACTGTTCGCCGTAACTAGAAGTTAGTTGGTCATAGATAGCCTTTTTCGACATATCCATCTTATAATAATACTGTTTTGCTTTTTCAAGAGCATTCGCATTCCAATCAACATCTGTCATATGGTCGATGGCATACTGCGCCGCATCTTCAGAAAATCCTTCACCATAAGAAGAAGTCAACTGATCATAAACTGCTTGTTTGGACATAAATAGCTGATTAGCATACTTTAATCCCTTTGTCAACGCATTTTGATATTCCTGCGATCCACTGTCAGAAACCGAGTCTTCATCCGAATTTTTCGTACTCGGTCCCCCTGTAGTCCACCCAGAGGGAGAATGTGGCACAGGATTTTCAGCTGCTGTAACATTCGCTTTTACTCGTTCCTGTTGTTCACTTTCTGAATATACCTCAACATAATCGTTTTTTCCAAAACTATCGTCAATATGAATATCATACCATTTCCCAGCACAATAAAAGTCTCCGATTGTAGTATTTCCAAAGCTGCTACTCAAGCTCCCATACGGATCGAACGTTCGATGATATATCTCTCTAAATTCTTTGAACGTTTTTATAATTTGTTTATCGGAGAGTTCATTAAGATTAACCCCATTTATACCATCGCATCTCAAACACCACGCCTGTCTTCCCCGCATATCCTCGGTTTGAATTGCTTCTGGATTTTGAATTTCACACTGTGTTGCTAAGCATTCAATAATTTTCCGTGAAAAATCCTCATATTTTACATTATCGCCAGATAATTTATATGCTTTTTGAGCAGTGTTGAAGGCATCTTGATATTTCTGTTGTTCAAATAGCTCTTCAGCCTGCGCCATCAATACTTGCGCCTGTTCATTGTTTTGTTTTTGAATAGCTTCCATATATCCTTTTGCTGTCTCATAATTGACGTCAGTTTCTATCACACCGGAAAAACTATTATAAGCCGATATTGTATCTCCCGCTGTTTGAAACTCAATGCCTTTTTCAAAGTTCTTCTTTGAAGTTTCTAATTCCAGCAAGCATTTTTCCGCATCAACAAATGTTGCCGTTTCCCCTATCATAGATCTGTAAATATCGAACTGTTGATTCACATAATCCTTTGTCACGTCACCTGTATTATATTGTTCAAGAATGGTTTCCAACACCGGAGCCAATCCATCCTCTACCATTTTTTCAGCAGAAGAATCACCAGAAACCTTTTTCTCATAGATTTGCTGTGCCTTTGCAGCATCACCAGTCTCAATTTCTTTAAGAACTTCTTCTGCCGGATTTCCACATCCTGTAAGCATAATCATACAAAAAGCAATGAGACCGCAATCACAAGCACTTTTGAACTCATCAATTTTCTCCTTTTAGCATTTCTTTAACATCTCTTACAAGCATACTGTAAGACTATTTCCATCATTTTATCACAGAAGCATTTCATTCTCAATATTTTTGTTCATTTGCCACAAAATTTGTTTTTGCACTCTGCATTTATTCGTCAGCAGCAAGAATTTACCTCCGATATGGCTTTTCATAAGTCCTACTATCACCGCTTTACCGCAATAAATTTCGCAAAACCATCTTGACGCACCTTGCAAACCATGATACTCTCTGTCACAAATCCCACTGAATCCGCAATAAAATGCGACACAGTGAGGGTTTGTTCCGCATGAAAAGATTTACCGCCCCGCAACACACCCGATTCATTTTGCCGCTGTTTCACCCCGACAAAATCCTTCGCCTGTACTGCGTGGGCGGTATTTTTCTTTTTTGGTACTTGACGCATCATCGCGTCTGTGGTATCATACCCGGCAATATAGTTAAATTTCTTTAACTATATTTTCAACCACACTCCCTTCGGAAGAAGTGCCGACTTTGCCGCAGCCATGCGGCGAGCCTGTGCTTTCTTTATACTCGCACCTTGAATCCTTCATAAGCCGTCCGACCGCGATACTGTGAGCCATGACCTCGCCCTGAAAGCGAGCGAGCCAGACAAACGCCGCTGCAAAACAGGGGCAGGAACTGCGTTCGGTGTGAACGGCGACCACAAGCAAGGGCGACCGATGTTTTCACATTGGGCTTGCCAGACCGTGAACGTGCTGTGCGGTTCGATGAATGACATTTTTGAATGTTGCACGGAAACGGCGAAAGCAAGTATCGACCTGTGGCCACAAATTTTCAATGCAACCGCCACCGTCCCGATGGACACCTACGCTCACACGCAGGACAAACCCCGGTTGGAGTTGACCGAGAAGATCGAAGCCAACTTCTACACGCAGGATGTGGCAGGTGCGAAGCCGCAGGAACCCCCGGAAAACAAAACGCCGGTGGCAACAAAAATCACGGGTAAAATGATCCTTGAAGCCATCCGGCAGATGGACGCAGAGGAGCGCCGCGAGCTGACGCGGGTACTCTTCGCGTAAAAGATTCTTTTTTGTGCAGCGAAATACACGCTGTGCAAGCGATGCAAAGAGTTCATGGCTTTTTTGTAAAGTGTGCAGGAGATGTGCAAAAGTGTGCAGCCCCTGCCAGAAAAACAAAAAAGCCATGAAATCTTTCGATTCACAGCTTCCACGGTAGACATTCCTACGCGTTGGAACCCGCGGGCTACTGATTCGTAGAGGGCCTTTATACGGTTTTTCATGTTTCTGGTCGTTGCTATTTATATAGATTCATCGTTGTTTTTGTTTTTCTTTGTGCACATTCGTTTCTCTTTGTTTCTGTAAAATAAGGCACTTTCCAGAGGACATATAATCCTATAAAACGGACACTATGAAGAAGGCAAAAAAGTTGATGGCTCACGAGGGCGGCAGAAACGCCCCTGTGAGCCGTCTTTCGTTATGCGTGGGTCTTTTTCCTTGATACGACTAAAAACGTCCGTCAGCGCGTCCGCTGCCGCCGCATCGCTGGAACGGATGAACCCGGCGTAAATGTCCGTGGTGGTGCGGTCTTTGCGTGGCCAAGTCTTCCCGAAACCGTTGTAACAGGCACATGAGCCGCTATCGGCAAGCTGGCGTTGGTGTGGCGCAGGCTGTGGAAATGAACCGCCGGGAGGTCATGGGCGGCCAGAAAGCCCGGAAACCAGCTTGTAACCGCGTTGGGGTCGAACGGCTGACCGTTCCAGCGGGTGAACAGCAGGTCATTGTCCACCGTCTTGCCGTTCTCGATCTCCACCCGGCGCACCCACTCGGAGCCGACCTTGAACCGTTCGGCCTTCTGGTGCTGGCGGTACTCGCGCAGCAGCTGTACACACTCCGGGCCTATCTTAATGCACCGCCGGGAGCGTTTTGTCTTGGGTGCCGTAAACACCGTGCCGCGCCCAGCGATGTTCTGCACTGTCCTGTTGATGGAGATCACCCCCGCGTCAAGGTCAATGTCCGACCAGCGCAGGGCGCATATCTCGCCCCGGCGGGCACCTGTGAGCAAGGCCAGCTGTGTGATAACGCTGTACTGCGCTGGCGCGTCCTGCAGGGCTTCCAGCAGCTTTGCAACGTCCTCTTTTCCTGCAACGCTTCCGCTTCGATTTCTGCCGCTTTGGGGGCTTCTGTGCGCCGACAGGGGTTTTCATCAATCAGCTGCCACTTGACTGCCTTTTCAAACACACTGGACAGGAAGCGGTGATAGTGCAGTTGCGTGTTGCCACCCAGCTTACCGCCCGCCCTGACCTTCTCGGTAAAGGCTTTGGACAGGGGCAGCCCTGCGGCATCGGCCACCTTCTCGGCGGTCTTATGGCTAACCGGCTTGCCGCTGCACAGCCCCCGCATGGTTTCCTCACCCACCCCTGCGGCCTCCCGAATCCTTGCCCGCTGGCCTTTCGGCAGCAGCTTCAGCAGCGCAGCCGTTGCCGTATAGGTGGAATCTTGACGCACTCCGTCCTCGGACAGGTTCGTATAGAACGCCATGAGGTGCGCCGGGCGTATCTGGTTGAGCTTCATGTGCCCCAGAGCCGCCGACACACGCGGCACCAGCTTCCTGTACTCGGTGGCCGTCTTGGGCTTCAGCTGGCGGTCTGCGTACTCGGTGAACCACTTTTCTATCAGGTCATCCAGCTTCATGGACGCTTCCAGAGAAATGCCGCTGTGAACTTCCTGTTCAAAGGCATCTGCCTGACGCTGCAATTCCTTTTCCAGCTTTTTCCCGGTCAAGCCCGGCGGGGGAGTGAAGGTGCGGTTTACCAGCACCTGACGGCCCTGCCGATCATAGCCGTTGGAGACCCGGATGCAGTAGGAGCAGGTGCCGTCCTTCTTTGTGCGCTTTATGATTTTCGCCATACTGTTTTCCTCGCATCAGCATCTCTGCTTTACAAATTTTCTATATCCACCTCAACATACAGTTCTTTCAGTTTTTCATGCTTCAGATGCTTCATATAGTCTTCGACCGCTCTTGATGCTCTGAACAGGCAAAGTTCCATATCTGACGAATCAGCATCTCTTAAATCCAATTCCGCCTCCCCTTTCAACAGTTCCTCTGCTTCATGCACCTGTTCTTCAGTTGCTTTCAAGTAAAGATAAATGCTATTTACAATTTGGTGCAAACAGCTTTCATCTGAAAGCATATCAGACAATATTTTCTTTTGACTTCTATCATAACACTCAAACATTTCCGAATCTTTGAGTGCCAAAATCGCATTTTCCGTCAGTCCCGTATAATCAGCAACCGCCCTTAAATCTGTGTCTACCGTTTGGGCTTCCGTCAAACCCAGCAGGTAATCCGCTGATACACCAAAATACTTGGCAAGCTTCGCAATGGAATCCCCTCGTGGGGTCTTATTTCCGTTTTGCCAATCTGACAGGACACCAAGCGACACATCCAAATCCTTTGCCACAGCCCGAAGATTCTGTCCCGTTTCTTTCTTTCTCTTTTCAATGATTTCTCTTAGTCTGTTTCCAAAATCTTCGTTTATATTTCGCTTTTCCTCTACTGCCACAGCTATTCGCCTCCGTTTGTTCCGTTTTAGAGAACTTCATTTACTTTTGTTCTCCAAAAGTTTATAATCACATCAACGAGAACAGCAACAAGGCTTGTTCACCCAAAATTATATCTTGTTGACGTTTTATTGTCAACGTCAACGAGAAGAAAGGTTGATATTATGTTAAAACAGGCACAGTCAAACAAAGACATCCGGGAGGCCGCTGCATCGGCTGGCGTTTTTCTCTGGCAGGTTGCCGAGGCTATCGGTGTGACCGATGGAACTTTTTCCAGAAAACTCCGCCGGGAGCTTCCCGATGATGATAAGGCCGTAATCCTCCAAATCATTCAGCAGCTTAGTTCTTCGGCCAAGTCATAATCGCCTTCATTCATTGTATTGATGAATCAATTTCATCAATATTTTTTGATATGCAAAATCAGCAGCATTTATCCATAAATCAGGTGGGCATCCCTCTGTAAATCCATTGCAAGACAAGGTAATCCGTTGCAAAGCGTGACACTGGATATCACCAGATGACACCAGATGGATTTTAACGCAAAGGACTTCATTTCAACAATGGTTCATGGCATCAATTTTCAATCAAAATTTGGCTGTATTGCATTATTTTTTGATTTGTGCTTTACTGCTGACACAGCATCAAAAATCAACTTTCAAGCAACACCGAGGAGGTGCAATCGAATGGGAAATTTAATCCGATACCCGGTCATGAAAACCGTGAAGACCGCCGCCGCCATCTACGGTCTACCGCCGACCTATATTCGGACCCTCTGCCGGACAGGCAAGATCAGGTACGTTGTGGCCGGTCACCGCTGGCTCGTGAATATGAACAGCTTGGCCCAGTATTTTGAGCGAGGCGATCCAGTCCCGGCGGAACAGGGTGAAGCTGTGGGCGGTATCCGCCGGGTGGCGAGGTAAGCGAATGGCTGTAAAACGAATGTTCTCAAGTTCAGTGACTGAAACAGATAGCTTTCTGGAATTGCCACTGAAATCGCAGGCCCTGTACTTTCATCTTGGTATGCAGGGTGATGATGATGGGTTTGTAGCAAACCCCCGCGCCATTATCCGTTCTATTGGCTGTACCGCTCGTGATTTGAAGCCCTTGGAAACCGCCGGATATGTCATTTCTTTCCCTTCAAAAGTGCTCGTTATCACCGATTGGAAAGCCAACAACAATTTACGCAATGACAGATACAAACCAACTGCGTTTCAAAACGAACTTGCGCAGCTTAAAGAAAGTGCGAATAAACGTTATATTTTGGCAAACCTTGGTATACCAACTGGCAACCAAATGGATACCATTGGTATACCATCTGACAACCAAGTGACAACCCAGCATAGCATAGCAGAGCATAGCTCAGGAAGAAGTTGTAAGAAAGCCGCCACAACAGCAGCCCGGACAGATTCAGACCTTGCTCAGATCGTACAGCATTTTCAGGCCGAGATAGGCGAGTTTCCCCGCTCTGCGCTGGACAAGTTACAACGCTACCGAGAAGCGTTTTCAACTGAGCTGATTTGCAAGGCCATTGATGAAGCCGCAGAAAACGGCGTGAGAAAGTGGCGCTATGTTGACGGCATTCTGAAAGGCTGGCAGGCTGATGGGGTGCGCACTCTGGGGGATGTAGAAGCCCGCCGGGAGGCCCGGCGGAAGCCTGAAACGCCGCAGGAAAAGAAAATGGAGGTACTAGCATGAACACACACAAAATTTTACTGGGTGCAATCCTCATCAAGCCAGACCTTGCGCCCTACTCTCTGCCGGATTTGGAGATCGAACACTTCCCGGTAGACCTTCAACCGGTGTTTGCTGCGCTGTCCGGCCTTTGGAACGCAAAGGGCAAGCTGGACGCGGTGGAAGTCTGCACTCGATACCCGGAGCAGCGAACGGCCATCATGGAGTGCGTAGAAGAATGCGAGGGCGAGTATATCGCCATCACCCGCGACCGCATAGAAGAATGGACACAGCTTGTCAGGGAACAGGCCGCCCTGACACGATTTCAGGAACTGTCCATTCAGGCAGCAGGCAGCCTGACCACCTTTGCGGACCTGCCCGACCTGTACAGCAAAATGGGCGAAGCCCTGACCCTTGACCGGGAGGATCAGGATTTCAAGCCTATCGGAGAGCTGGTAGACAACTATGTCCGCAAGTTGAATGAAAAGCCGAAGTACATCCCCAGCGGTATCCCGGTGCTGGACAAGCACTTGCATCTTGCCCCAGGTAATTTGTTCATCATCGGCGGCCGACCGTCTTCCGGTAAAACCGCCCTGTCCCTGCAAATGGCCTGTGAGCAAGCCCGGCGGGGCTTCCGTGTGTGCTATTTTTCACTGGAAACTGACCCGGATACCCTGACCGCCCGCGTCATTGCGAACCGTCTGGCCGTTCCGCTGGCAGATGTAAAAAATAAGAGCGTTCCGCAGTCTGACCTTGACGGCCTCGCAGAACTGCACAAGTTGCCGCTGTTCATCCGCTCTGCATCCGGCAAGGGCGTTGGATGGGTAAAGGCGCAAGCCCAACGGATGCAAGCACAGGTCGTTTTTATCGACTATCTGCAGCTGCTCCGGCAGGCTGGCGCAAAAGATCGCTATACTGCTGTGACGCAGCTTTCAATGGATTTGCACGAACTGGCACAGACCACCGGCATCCTTGTGGTTGCGCTGGCGCAGCTGAACCGCAACGCGGCGCACGCTGCACCTTCCACCGCCGATCTGAAGGAATCCGGCCAGCTGGAACAGGATGCAGACGCTATTTTGCTCCTGTCTGCTGACAAGGAAGAGTATCAAGCCATTCTGGCCAAGAATAAGGAAGGCAAAATTGGCGAAATTCCCTTGACCTTCGACAAGACCCGCCAGCGCTTTCTCGCCGTCACAAGTGAACTGGAAGGGAGGTGAACACACATGAAGCACAGTCAGAACAAACCGCGCCGCCGGGAACCGTACCACTATGACGCAAGCGGTGCACAGTATATCGCCTGCATCGAAACCGCCTTGCAGCACGGCCAGAGCATCCCGGTGCACGTTTTGCAGCTGGTCTACCATATGCTGCTGCCGTATATGCACAACTAAGCCACTTACCACACTCAACAACAGGAGGCACAGATGAATACCAACATCCATGTCAACGTGGACGAGATCCCGCCGGAGGTCGCAGAGCGAATCGGTCGAGTTTTCCTCGAATACCA
>OGDE01000974.1_pt1 | contig 20163 bp, 17 predicted proteins | sample 1570321 | NCBI WGS metagenome assembly OGDE01 (sample SAMEA2581976, study PRJEB24529) | metagenome | biome: Human gut stool | place: China | collected 2011 | reverse complement strand
TGGAATGTTCTTTTTTATATCATAGGAAATTCCGATGGAATCCCTTATGATATGAAAAAGAGCTCCGGGCAGGATCGCACTGCGGCGGAAGGGTAATATGTCGCAGAAGCGACCCGCCGCAGGCGGAGAATCCTGTAAAGCAGGATTCTTTCTTGTACATTTATAGAGATACAAAAAATGATGAAAAACTTAGATAAAATTAGAGGAGAGGATGAACGTGAAAATAATCAGAGTTCTGAATACAAATGCTGTTGTCAGTGTAGATTCACAAGGAATGGAATTGATCATGACAGGTCCGGGAATTGGATTAAAAAAAAGAAAAGGTGAAAATATTGATCAGTCTCTGGTAGATAAGACATATCATCTAGAGAATAAAGAAGAAAGCAAGAGACTACAGGAAGTAGTAAAAGAGATTTCGGAAGAATACCTTGGAATTGTGGATCGTGTAGTAAAAGAGGCAAAAAAAGAAAAATTAGAAATAAGAGATTCCTTATATGTGACACTGACGGATCATATCAATTCAGCAGTCGCTCGTTATCGAGAAGGAATCGCATTAAAGAATATGATGAAAATCGATATTCGTAAATTTTATCCAAAGGAATATCAGGTTGGTATGCATGCGATTGAATGGATTAAAGAACAGACAGGAGAGGATTTGGGAGATGATGAAGCTGCATTTATTGCAATGCATATCGTGTCTGCAGAATTAAATGCACAGAATATAACCGATGTGAATCAGATTACAGAGTTGATCAATACAGTCTTACAGATTGTAAGGATTCATTTTAAGATAGATTTAAATGAAGAATCTATTTCGTATGAGAGATTTTTAACACATTTAAAGTTTTTTGCGGCAAGAGTCTTTGACCATATGGAATATGAAGATACGATGCAAGAAATTTATAAAGTGATGGTAGAACAGAATGAAAATGCTTTTTCAGGAGTAAAAAAAATTGCAGAATATATTAAAAAGCAATATAACTATAAATTAACAATTGATGAACAATTATATTTATTAATTCATATCAAACGAATTTTAGATGAACAAACAAAATAATCATAGGTTTGTTATTATTAAGTTAAGCAAGACCTGACAATAGATGAAATAACCCCGGGAATTATTTTATCTATTGTCAGGTCTTTGTTATATAAAGAAAAATGAAAATTTTTAAATCCAGAAAAAAAGGAGGAAAACAAAATGGATTATGAAAATACAGCAAAAAAGATCCTTCAAAGAGTTGGAGGAAAAGATAATGTCATCAATCTGGTACATTGTATGACAAGACTTCGTTTCACATTAAAAGATGAATCCATCGTTGATGATGAAGCAGTAAAGAAAACAAAAGGTGTTATGGGAATCATGAAAAAGGGCGGACAATATCAGATCATTATTGGAAATGATGTTGGAAACGTATTTAACGAATTAAATAAACTTGGGAATTTTTCTAATGAAGTAAAAGAAGTACCAGCAAAATCGAATGAAAAGAAAAATATCTTTACAATGCTGATGGATACGATTTCAGGTATCATGGCACCTGTTATTCCAGCAATCATTGGTGCAGCTATGATCAAAGTATTGCTTACATTACTTCCTATGATCGGTGTGTTAAGCACAAATGGGCAAACATATCAGTTATTAAGTGTTATAGGAGATGGTGCGTTTTTCTTCATGCCAGTACTGATTGCAATTTCAGCATCCAAAAAGTTTGGAACAAATATGTATTATGCAGCAAGTATTGCACTGATCATGTTACATCCAAACTTGATCACACTGATGAATACAGCACATGATGCAGGACAGACTGTGAAATTTTTGAAATATATTCCGGTAACTTATGCATCCTATTCTTATTCGGTTATCCCAATCATTTTGGCAGTATATTCTCTAAGATATGTAGAACGTTTTGTAGATAAAATCACGCCAGTTGTCACAAAGAACTTCTTAAAACCAATGTTAGTTGTTTTAATTGAAGCACCGATCGCATTGATCATTCTTGGACCTTTAGGAGCTATTTGCGGTAATGGATTATCAACAGTAGTTTATGCAATTCATGATAAATTAGGATTTATTGCCATTGGTCTTGTAGCTGGTGTTTATCCATTCGTTGTTATGGCAGGTATGCATCATGCATTTACACCGATTAAATTAGGGATGATCGCAACAACAGGATATGAGAACTTTATCTGTATCGGAGAATTATGTTCTAATATGGCACAGGGTGCAGCCTCCCTTGCAGTTGCACTTCGAAGCAAAAACAAAGACTTTAAACAGATCGCAGGATCTTCTGCGTTTTCAGCATTATTTGCTGGTATCACAGAACCTGCACTTTATGGTGTAACACTTCGTTTAAAACGACCAATGTTAGGAGCATGTATTGGTGGTGCTGTTGGTGGATTAGTCGGTGGATTTTTCCAAATGAAATGTTTTGGAATTGCAACACCAGCAATCGTAACGATTGTTCAGTATGTAGAAAAAGGAAAACCACAGACATTATTATTTGCAGCACTCACAATTTTGGTCACAGTAGTTGTTACATTTGTTGCAACACTGATTATTGGCTTTGAAGATATTGTAGATGAAGATGATGATTTAGATTTTGTAGAAGAATCTAATGCACAGTTATTAGATAATGAGATCAGCATTACAAGTCCAGTTGAAGGGAAAGTGATTCCTTTAACAGAAGTGAAAGATCCAACATTTTCGCAAGAAATCTTAGGAAAAGGAGCAGCGATCATTCCTGAAAAAGGAGTTGTCTATGCACCATTTGACGGAAAAGTGGATGCTGTTTTTGAAACAGGACATGCATTAGGATTAGTAAGTGAAGATGGAGTAGAACTTTTGGTACATGTAGGAATCGATACAGTAAATTTAAAAGGAAAATATTTTACTCCAAAGAAAAAATCTGGAGATACAATGAAAAAAGGGGATATCTTACTAGAATTTGATATTGACAAGATTAAAGCAGATGGATACGATGTAACAACACCGATCATTATTTCCAATACAGAACAATTTGCAAAAGTTAAAGCATGTGAAGATAAAGTAGTAACAAAGGAAAGTAAATTATTAAGTGTACAGTAGCAGAAAGGAAGCGTAACATTTATGGAAGAAATGAAAGTTACAAAATTTCCAGAAGGATTTTTGTGGGGAAGTGCTTCAGCTGCCTATCAGATTGAAGGCGGCTGGAGAGAAGATGGAAAAGGAATCACAAACTGGGATCAATTTGTAAGGATTCCAGGAAAAACATATAAAGCGACAACCGGAGATGTTGCAGTTGACCATTATCATCGCTACAAAGAAGATATCGCGTTGATGGCGGAAATGGGATTAAAAACTTATCGTTTTTCTGTTTCATGGGCAAGAATCTATCCGGAAGGAAGAGGAGAGGTCAATTCCAAAGGAATTGAGTTTTATGAAAATATTATTGATGAATGTTTAAAATATGGGATTGAACCAATGGTGACAATCTACCATTGGGATCTTCCTCAGGCATTAGTGGATCTCTATGGAGGATGGGAATCTGAGGAGATCATTGAGGATTATGTAAATTATGCTAAGACTTTATTTAAGGCATATGGAAGTAAGGTAAAATACTGGATTACATTTAATGAACAAAATATTTTTACATCACTTGGATGGCTGACAGCACAGCATCCTCCAGGAAAGTTTGACGATCAGAAAACATTTTATCAAGTGAACCATCACGTCTTTATGGCACATGCAAAGGCTGTTTTGGCATATCGCGAGATGGGCGGAACAGGAAAGATTGGTGCAAGCTTTGCTTATACACCATCTTATGCACTTGATTGTAAACCTGAAAATGTTATGTCAAAACATGATTATGATGAACTGAAGAATTTCTGGTGGATGGATGTTTATGCATATGGAAGATATCCCAAAGCAGCCATGAATTATTTAAGAAAAAAAGGATTTGCACCAGTTGTCACAAAAGATGATCAGAAAATTTTAAAGGCAGCAGCGGCAGAGATTGATTTTATGGGAGTTAATTATTATCAAAGTTGTGTATGCGAGTATAATCCGATGGATGGAGTAACACCATATGGTACAATGAATACAACAGGAGTGAAAGGTTCTGCGCAGGTACTTGGAGTTCCTGGAATTTATAAAAATCCAGGCAATCCATATTTGATGACAACAGACTGGGATTGGAGTATTGATCCAGTTGGGCTTCGCTATTGTTGTCGTGAGATCACAAGTCGTTATGATCTGCCAATCATCATTTCGGAAAATGGACTTGGAGCATTTGATAAGAAGACGGAAGATCATAAGATTCATGATGAATATCGAATTGATTATCTAAGAGAACATTTAAAAGAATTAGGAAAAGCCATCGAGGAAGGCTGTGAAGTGCTTGCATATTGTACATGGTCTTTTACGGATTTGTTAAGCTGGCTGAATGGATATCAAAAACGATATGGATTTGTGTATGTAGATCGCGAAGAAGAAGAGGGCGCTACATTAGATCGATATAAGAAAGATAGTTTTTATTGGTATCAAGATGTGATCAAACAGGATGGAGAGAATCTGTTTAAAGAATAAATAATTAGAAATTTTGGATAAAGAAAAAAAGAAGCAGCAAAAACCAGACTATAAAAAGAAAACATTCTTAAAAACTGAATAACTTTGATATAAAAATGAAATCCTAGGATCTTTTCATTGAAAAGACCCTGGGATTTTTATATATTGTATACAAAAAATAAAACACAAAAATCGTTAAAATAAGACAAAAATAACAGTGTAAATTGTATCGAAAATCATGTAAATGTGCAGTTTTTATAATGAAAAACGAGAAAAATGAAAAAAATTATGTAAAATACACAAAAAAGTTTTGCAAAATCTGAAATTTGTGGTACAATAAATTCAATGACATATGAATGTGACATAACTTAATTTTAGGAGGTATTGACATGGCAACAAAATGGGTCTACAAATTTAGTGAAGGAAATGCCGAAATGCGTAACCTTCTTGGAGGAAAAGGTGCAAACTTAGCAGAGATGACAGGACTTAATTTACCAATTCCTCAGGGATTCACAGTTACAACAGAAGCGTGCACAAACTATTATGACTGCGGTGGAAAGATCAGTGATGAAGTAGCATCACAGGTAATTGAAGCAATGAAAGACTTGGAAGAGATTCAGGGAAAGAAGTTCGGAGACCTTGAAGATCCTCTATTAGTATCAGTAAGATCAGGAGCAAGAGTATCCATGCCGGGTATGATGGATACGATCCTTAACTTAGGATTGAATGATGAAGCTGTCGAAGGATTTGCGAAGAAGACAGGCAATCCTCGTTTTGCATATGATTCTTATCGTCGTTTTATCCAGATGTTCTCAGACGTTGTAAAAGAAGTGGATAAAGCGAAATTCGAAGATGTCTTAGATGACATCAAAGCAGAGAAAGGTGTGAAGTTTGATACAGACTTAGATGCCGATGATCTGAAGGAAGTGATCAAGAGATACAAAGGTATCTATCGCAAAGCTTTGAATGAAGAATTCCCTCAGGATCCAAAGGACCAGTTATTTGAAGCAATCAAAGCGGTATTCCGCTCTTGGGACAACCCACGTGCTATCTATTATCGTCGAATGAACGACATTCCAGGAGACTGGGGAACAGCTGTTAACGTTCAGACAATGGTATTTGGTAACATGGGAGATACATCAGGAACAGGTGTGGCATTTACAAGAAACCCATCTACAGGTGAGAAACAGATCTATGGTGAATACCTGATCAATGCACAGGGTGAAGACGTAGTAGCTGGTGTTCGTACACCACAGCCAATTACTAAACTGGCAGAAGATTTACCAGATTGTTATAAACAGTTTATGGAGATTGCTCATACACTGGAAGAACATTATCGTGATATGCAGGATATGGAATTTACAATTCAGGAAGGAAAACTGTACTTCTTACAGACAAGAAATGGTAAGAGAACAGCCCCAGCTGCACTCCGTATCGCCTGTGAATTAGTAGATGAAGGAAAAATCACAAAAGAAGAAGCAGTTTCAAGAATCGATGCGAAAGCATTAGATCAGTTACTGCATCCAAACTTTGACCAGGCAGCATTGAAAGCCGCTCTTCCAATCGGAGAAGCACTTCCAGCATCTCCAGGAGCTGCTGCTGGTAAAGTATATTTTGATGCTGAGATGGCGAAACTGCATCATGAAGCAGGACTGAAAGTTATCTTAGTTCGTTTAGAAACATCACCAGAAGATATCGAAGGAATGCATGCAGCAGAAGGTATCTTAACAGCTCGTGGTGGTATGACATCTCACGCAGCCGTTGTAGCACGTGGTATGGGAACAGCGTGTGTAGCAGGATGCGGAGATATCAAGTTTGCTGAAGATGGCAAATCTTTCACATTAGGTGGAAAGACAGTACAGGAAGGAGATTATATTTCCTTAGATGGATCCACAGGTAAGATTTATCTGGGTGAAATCCGTACAGTACCTGCAAGTATCAGTGGTAATTTCGATCGTATCATGACATGGGCCGATGAAATCCGTACATTACAGGTAAGAACAAATGCAGATACACCTGCCGATGCATTGAATGCAGTGAAATTCGGAGCACAGGGTATTGGACTTTGCCGTACAGAGCATATGTTCTTTGATGCAGAGAGAATTCCAAAGATCCGTCGTATGATTCTCTCTACAACAAAAGAAGCAAGAGAAATCGCATTAAATCAGTTAATTCCTTATCAGAAGAAAGACTTTAAAGATTTATATGAGGTTATGGAAGGAAGACCGGTCACAATCCGTTTCTTAGATCCACCTCTTCATGAGTTCCTTCCAAATACAATGGAAGAGATCACAGCTCTTGCCAAAGATATGGGAGTTACAGTAGAAGAGATCAATATGAGACGTGCAGCTCTTCATGAATTTAACCCTATGATGGGACATCGTGGATGCCGTCTGGCAGTTACTTATCCAGAGATTGCCAAGATGCAGACAAGAGCCGTTATGGAAGCAGCGATTGAAGTAAAACAGGAAAAAGGATATGATATCGTTCCTGAGATCATGATTCCATTAGTAGGAGAGAAGAAAGAGTTAGCATATGTTAAAGAAGTTGTTGTACAGACAGCTGAGAAAGTAAAAGCTTACTATGAATCTGACATTAAGTACAAAGTTGGTACAATGATTGAGATTCCTCGTGCAGCATTATTGGCAGACGAGATTGCCGAAGAAGCAGAATTCTTCTCTTTCGGAACAAATGACTTAACACAGATGACATTTGGATTCTCTCGTGATGATGCAGGTAAGTTCTTAGAGTCTTACTATGAGAACAAGATTTACGAATCTGATCCATTTGCTAAATTAGACCAGAAAGGTGTTGGACAGCTGATCGAGATGGCAGCTAAGAAAGGAAAAGCAACTCGTCCAGATATCCACTTAGGAATCTGTGGAGAACATGGTGGAGATCCATCATCTGTAGAATTCTGCTACAGAGCTGGACTAGACTATGTATCTTGCTCACCATTCCGTGTACCAATTGCACGTTTAGCAGCAGCTCAGGCAGTTTTAAAAGATAAATAAAATCCATTGTAATTCATATTACAGGGCGAACACTTCTATCCACTTTTAGGGCAAAAAACCTATCCAGTTGATGCTCAACAGAATAGAAAGTTTTCAGCCAGTAAGTAATATCAAACGCACGTAAAAATATCATAAATTTTACGTGAACTGTCCAAGCATAAATTAAGACTCTTGGAACTTTGGAGAAACGACCATAAGAGATGTAAAAGTCTCTTTAGGGAATACCTCTAAAGTTTCAGGAGTCTTTTTTGTGGTGGATATAGGTGTTGAACAGGGAAATCTCTGAAGGACAAGGAATTTATACAGGATAAAAACTTTGCCCCGAAACAGAATGAAAGAGATTGCCGAGTGATCATTTATAGGAGAATTGGTCAAAAAATGATATAATCTCAGTATAAACGAAAAACAGGAGATAACGTTATGATCGATACATTACTATTTGATTTAGATAACACATTACTGGACTTTGACAAAGCAGAAGCCCATGCACTTACGAAAGCATTAGATGATGCAAGAATTTCAGTGACAGATGAGATGCTTAGACGTTATAATAAGATCAATCTTACTCAATGGAAATTGTTAGAACAAGGGAAAATGACGAGGGACGAAGTAAAAATTCGCAGATTTAAGCTCTTATTTCAAGAATTTCATATCAAAGTATCACCAGAAAAAGTTGCAAGTAACTATCAGATATATCTAGGACAAGGGCATTACTTTATCGAAGGAGCCCAAGAGGTCTTAGAACAATTATCAAAGAAATACAGAATATATGTGGTAACAAATGGAACGTTATCTGTACAGATCGGAAGATTAAAAAGTTCAGGAATCAAAAAATATCTGCAAGGTGTTTTTATCTCAGAAGGAATTGGCTATAATAAACCAAGTGTTGAATATTTTGAAAAATGTTTTGCACAGATTCCACATTTAAAAAAAGAAAATACAGTGATCATTGGAGACAGCTTAAGTTCTGATATTCAAGGAGGTAAAAATGCAGGAATCAAGACAATCTGGTTTCATAGACCACAGGATCAGACAGATGATCCTAAACCAAGACCAGACTATGAAATCCAAAGTTTAAAATCTTTACTGGATATGTTAGAATAAAAATACAGAAATACAACAAAAAAGGAGTTATGTAAAATGGAAAAACAGATATTAAATGAAGTTATTGAAGAAACAAAGAAATTAATTGCAGCACCATCTTGCAGCCAGGAAGCAAAAGATGCAGCTAACGCATGGCTTGATGCTGTTGGGACAGATAACGAAGAAGCAGAGACAAAGAAATATATCGCAGAGTTAGAAGAAGATATCATGCCAATCGACGGATTGATCGGATTTGCAGGATCTGAAGCGGGAGCAGCTGTATTCGGAGCAGAGAAAGCAAAAGAAGTAGAAGCACATGCAAAAGAAGTCAAAGCAGCTGGAGGAAAATATTGTGATTGTCCTGCATGCGCTGCATGTGAAGTGATCTTATCCAAGCTAAAATAGGATTTTATAGCAATGAAGAAATTGAAAATTGCAGGAATTGTTCTGATTTTGTTTATTTTGTATGTGATCATTGGAATGCTTGTGCCATTTGTACATATGAAATCGGTAAGCCAAACTAACAAATCCAAGATTCACATCGAATCATTTTATTCAAGAGCAGATAAGAACGGATCAGACCGAGCAAAGATCGTAAGTGATAATCAGGAAGCACTGGATCTGCGTCTTGATATGATACGAAAAGCAAAGAAAGAGATTATTTTATCAACCTTTGATATTCGAGAAGGAAACAGCAGTGACGATATCTTTTCAGAATTACTCAAAGCTTCCAGGCGAGGTGTTAAAGTAAAGATTCTGGTTGATGGACTTTATGGAACGATTCATACGCCATATGCTGTCTTTTCAGACGATATGTATGATGGAATCACAGAAGTTAAAAAACAGGTGAAAGATACTACGATGATCTTAAATTCTATTGCATCTGGTGACAATGTCTGTGCATCCGCTGATTATCAGAAAAATCGAGGAAAGATCTTAGATACAGGAATCTCACTCTATGAATATATGGGAAAGCATTCTACACATGGAAAATCCATAGTGATCGATGATGATATTGCAGTGGTCGGTTCTTACAACTTTGATTGCCGAAGTACTTATGTTGATACAGAAACGATGTTAGTTGTTCAAGGGAAAGAGATCACAAAACAATTAAACGACGATTTTGATGAGCTAAAGACAGAATCTTTAAAAGTTCATCCAGATGGAAGTTATCGATCAAGTGAAAATATCAAGATTCCTACGATAAAGGAGATAGAACAATGAAATATGAAGCAATCAGAAAAACAGTATTAGAAGCAATTTTAGAAGCAGTAGAAAAAGGATTAATCAATGGTACTTCTGGAAATATTGCAATGAGAGATTCAGAAGATCGAAACATCGTAGCAATCACACCATCAGGAATTTCTTACACAGGTATGAAACCAGAAGATATTGCGATTGTTGAAAGGAAAGAAGATGGAACAAATGAATGGATCGATGGAAACTATAAACCATCTTCAGAAGTTCCAATGAATACAGAAGTCATGAGAAGAAGACCAGACGTAAATGCGACTGTACATACACACAGCATGTATGCAACAATCTGTGCAATGGGTGAAAATCCAGAATTAAAACCTATCACACCACCACAGTGTGAATTTACACCAGTTGAAATCGTAAGTTTCACAATGCCTGGTTCCAATGATGTAGCTGCAAAAGTTGCAGATAAGATTGGAGAAAATGGTCGAGTATGCCTGATCAAAAATCATGGAATGTTCTCTTGTGGTAAAGATATGAAAGGTGCTATGCATGCAACAGTCTACACAGAAGAAATGGCACAGACAACAGTAATTGCAAAAACACTTGGAAACTATGATCCAATGCCACAGGAAGCAGTTGAAAAAATGCAAGCGTTAATTGCAGCTGACCAGGCAGTTTAATTCATAAAAGTAGTCTATAAACAATCCTTAAAATTAGTCCATATATAAATTTACCTTTTTCACAATAAAAGTGAATTATAAAAACTCCATGAAAACCAGTTGGAAAGAGTTGAGATACTCTTATCTGACTGGTTTTTTATTTCTGCAAGATCAACACAAACAAATGCAAAATAAAACTAGAAGAAATCATATTTTCTTGGTAAAATATAAAAAAATACTTAAATGAAAAGCAGATTGGATCATCTCGCCTGTCATTTGCAAAATCGGAATACATGAACCAATCCATGTAAATTTATAGGAGTGAATCATGAACATCGAAGGAAATAAAAAAGAAATAGAAGCAATGGAACAATTTCATAAAGGAAACAGGCAGGAAGGATTACGATTACAAGAACAATTTGCTGCAGCTTTCAGGGAAGAATATAAAGATAAGGATCATTGTCCTTGCAAGAAGGCGTGTCGGTATCATGGAAATTGTAAGGAATGTGTTGCGATTCACAGAGCACATCAAGAACATGTTCCAAATTGTATGAGACCGATCATTAATGCAAAGATAAAGCTGTTATCTGAATTGACAGAGCATACGATTGCCAATGAAATAGAGGCACCTCATGAGATATTGAGAAAAGAATATCAGTCAGTAGAAACGGATTAATTGATATATTTTTGTATATAAGTAAGATGCTCTTGTTATAGAATTTCGTAAATGCTATACTGAAAGTGTAGAAAAAAGAACCGTGTGAAATGATCGTTCTGTTTTACACGGTTTATTTTATAAATAATAGTTAGGTAAAGCTAACAAGAAAGGAGAGTTAGATAAATGGAAACATTTCTTGGTATATTAATTCCTTTTGTTGGAACAACGCTCGGCGCAGCGTGTGTATTCTTTATGAAAAAATCATTTGGAAGATCCGTACAGCGTTCGCTTGCAGGATTTGCCGCAGGTGTGATGGTTGCCGCTTCCATCTGGAGTCTTTTGATTCCGGCGATCGAGCAATCGAAAGATATGGGAGTGTTCTCATTTTTTCCAGCGTTCGTTGGCTTTTGGATCGGTGTACTTTTTTTACTTTTACTTGATCATCTGATACCGCATCTTCATGTTGGAAGTGATGAGGCAGAGGGTCCTAAAAGTAAGCTTAATAAAACTACGATGATGGTATTAGCAGTTACGTTGCATAATATTCCAGAAGGAATGGCAGTCGGTGTCATGTATGCAGGATTTGTTGCAGGAAATGTACAGATTACAGCAGCAAGCGCTCTTGCATTATCATTAGGAATTGCCATTCAGAATTTCCCAGAAGGAGCGATCATATCCATGCCGCTTAGAGCAGAAGGAGAAAATAAGAAAAGGGCATTTCTTGGAGGTGTACTATCTGGTGTGGTTGAACCTGTTGGGGCAATACTGACAATGATCACTGCGCAGTTTATCATTCCGGTACTTCCTTATTTACTAAGCTTTGCAGCAGGAGCAATGCTTTATGTTGTGGTTGAAGAACTGATTCCGGAAATGTCGCAGGGGCGGCACTCTAACGTCGGCACGGTGTTTTTTTGCGGTAGGCTTCAGCGTGATGATGGTACTGGATGTGGCACTGGGATAGCGCATGGTTGAGAAAATTGCGATGCAAGGGGCGAAGAAAGGAAAAACATGAAAGACAGGGATCTGCCAGTTGACCACAGCTGCCATTCCAAGCCCTGCAAAAGACGGATTGTGGAGATCGGATTGAATAAACAGTATGATTGATATCATTTTTCATGACAAAACGGGGGTCACTCCCTATAATCCCGGACAAACAGGCGGCTTTGAAAATGCGGCCGGAAGTGGAGAAATTCACTATTACCGGCTGTTTGATGGCGTGGGGATCATGCTGCTGCGGCTGGAGATGGAGACCTATACGGAAATCCGCACGCAGATCGGTATGATAGAGATCAATTTCTGCATCAATGGCCGTTTTGAAACCAGCTTTTCCATGCGTGATAGCGTTCTGCTAAAGCCGGGGGATATGGCCGTCAGCTGCTACGACGGACGGCATGGAACACGTTCAGAGTCACGGTTCCCGCTGGGCTGTTACGAAGGGCTGTGTCTGGAAGTTGATCCAGCAGCCGCTCAGAACTGGCTTGAGAAGAACGCACCGGGCTTTTCGGTGGATTTTGCGGTACTGAAGCAGAATCTTCTGGGAAACCGATGGTTCATGTTCGGTACGGCAGGACCCCGCTGTGAGCACGTTTTCCGGGAATTGTACGAAAATGCGCCCTACATGGATCTCCGGTTCCTGCGGCTCAAGGTGGTGGAGCTGTTGATGCTGCTGAGCCGCATTCCGCAGGAGGAAGGAACGGACTTGTACTGTTCTACCGAACAGACCGAACTGGCACACCATCTCCGGGATCACCTTCTGACAAACCGGGAGGGGTATGTCTCCCTTGCGCAGCTGGCAGAAGAACACGGGATCTCGGTTTCGCACCTGCAAAAAATGTTCAAACAGGTCTACGGTGTGCCAGTATACCACTATATCAAGGAATACCGTCTGGAACAGGCTGCCGTAGAGCTTGTCCGGAGCGCAAAGCCCATTACGCAGATCGCACAGAATGCAGGATATGACAACGCCAGCAAGTTTTCGGAGGCTTTCCGGAAACGATATGGAACGACCCCGTCGCAGTACCGCACCCACGCAAATGGACTCGCAAAACGGAGCAGGGAAATCAGAATGGAGTAGTCCACGGCCGAAAAATATGCTAAAGTACAGAGCGGTTAGAACAAACTTACTTTAAAACCGGAGGTACTTTTATATGATGATGAAAAAGAAATTTGTTGCAGTGGCCTTGTCTGCGGTCTGCCTGCTGTCTGCTGTCGGCTGCGGCCAGCAGAGCGCAAGCACAGCGTCTTCGGCATCCAGCGTTTCCTCCTCGGTGGCTTCTTCGGCTTCCGCAAGTCAGGTAATGGATGCGGAGGATTATCTGTCTGGTATCAGCGGGACTTATGTGGAACTGTTCCCGGAGATGGCAAAGAGTGAATACCGGAATTTGTGGCTCGACGCTGCGACTCCGCTGGTAGGCGAGGACAATGCGGAATCGGCTACGGATATGCTGCTGGGAATGTGCATGGCAGAGCCGTATGGCGAGGAGGCTGTTGAAAAATATGCAGCAGATCCGGACAGCACGGCGTTCAACTGCTATTTTCTGGGCGGCGTGGAAAAATTCGTGATGAATGGCGACACCATCACCGGTCTGGATGCGCAAGGACAGGAAGTGTTTGCACACACCTACCAGAAACTGGATGTGGACAATGAAAACAGCTTCCTCTTCTACCAGAGCGAGGATGCGGATTCCGGGGAGTTTACCTACTTTGCCTTTGCGCCCGATACGATGGAAACGACGTATCATCTGGAATTCCGCTATGCAGAGGATCTCGACGACCTGCAGAGCTGGTATGAAGGAAATTATGCTTATTGGAATGCTGCCGCCATCGCAGAGGACTATGATCAGGCAACTATGGAAAATGTCATTGAACTTTTCGTCACGGAAAATTTGTCTGAGGCAGAATAAACGGCACATGCGCACCCGATCATGTCAGGCGGTACGCATGGCAATATTACGGTAAGGATGTGATTTGATTGAAAAAACGATCGGACTTTTCCCGGCTGATGGGCTATGCAGGCGGACATCGGGTATTCACCTATGCTTCACTGGTGCTCTCCGCTGTCAGCGCACTGATGGCGCTGATCCCGTTCCTCTATATCTGGATGATCTTGCGGGATGTGCTGGCTGTCGCACCTGACTATGCACAGGCGGTGAACATCCCCCATTACGGCTGGATGGCAGTGTTGTTTGCAGTGCTGTCTTACCTTATTTACATTGCAGCGCTGATGTGCTCCCACCTGTCGGCGTTCCGGGTGGCGACCAATCTGCGGCTGGCGGTGTCGGAGCATTTGGCGGTGCTGCCGCTGGGCTTTGCCGAGACTTTCGGCAGCGGTAAGCTGCGCAAGATCATCCACGAGAGCACCGGAGCCGCCGAGACCTATCTGGCCCACCAGCTGCCCGACCAGTACAACGCCATCGCTACCCCGGTGGGGCTGCTGGTTTTGCTGCTGGCGTTCGACTGGCGGCTGGGTCTGCTGAGCCTTGCGCCGGTGGTGCTGGCTTTCCTCATCATGGCGACCATGACCGGCAAGCGGATGGCTGAAAAAATGCGGCAGTACGGCAACGCCTTGGAGGCCATGTCCAACGAGGCAGTGGAATACGTCCGGGGCATCCCGGTGGTCAAGACCTTCGGGCAATCGGTATTTTCCTTCAAAAAGTTCAAGACCACCATTGATGAGTATGAAAAGTGGGTCATCTCCTACACCAAAGACCTGCGCCTGCCCATGATGTTCTATACCGCCGCCGTCAACGGCGTGTTCGCCTTTTTGATCGCGGGCGGGCTGCTGTTCACGACCCACGGCGTCACCCCGGAGTTTCTGCTGAACCTGCTGTTCTATATCATCATCACGCCGGTGATCTCCCTGACTTTGACCCGTATAATGTACATGAGTGAGAACAAGATGGTGGTAGCGGATGCGCTGGCACGCATCGACTCGGTGCTGGAGGCGGCGCCCATGCAGGTGCAGGCTGTTCCGCAGCACCCGAAGGATTCCTCTGTCACGTTGCGGGATGTGCATTTCAGCTACGACGGAAAAACCGAGGTCATCAAGGGCGTTTCTCTGGAGATCCGGCCGGGACAGACCGTGGCTTTTGTAGGCCCCTCCGGCGGCGGAAAATCCACGCTGGCAAACCTTGTCTGCCGGTTCTTTGATGTGCAGAGCGGCAGCGTCCGGGTGGGCGGAGCGGATGTGCGGGACATCCCCAAGGAAGAACGGATGGATACCATCTCCTTTGTGTTCCAGAACAGCCGCCTGCTCAAGGGCAGCATTCTGGATAACGTCCGTCTGGGCAGACCGCAGGCCACCGAAGCAGAGGTGCTGGCAGCGTTGAAAGCGGCGCAGTGCATGGATATTATAGAAAAGTTCCCGGCGGGCATCCATACCGTCATTGGCACCAAGGGCGTGTATCTTTCCGGCGGCGAGCAGCAGCGCATTGCCATTGCCCGCGCCATGCTGAAAAATGCGCCCATCCTGATCCTGGACGAGGCCACCGCCTTTGCCGACCCGGATAACGAAGCTAAGGTGCAGGCGGCCTTTGCCCGGCTTGCCAAGGGCAAAACCGTGCTGATGATCGCACACCGCCTGTCCACAGTCGCTAACGCCGACTGCATCTATGTGGTGCAGGATGGGCAGATTGTGGAATCCGGCACAAAGGACGAACTGTGCGCGCAGAACGGCCTGTTTGCCCGGATGTGGCAGGATTATCAGGCCTCGGTGCAGTGGAAGGTCGCAAAGGAGGGGTAAAGGATGATCGAAAAAATTCAACACGCCACAGCCAGCTCCCCGGAGGGCGCAAAGGGGCTTGTAAAGGGCGTTCTGGCCTGTGCGTTCCAAAACATGGCGTTCATGCTGCCCACCGGGCTGCTGTATCTCCTGGTAAAAGATCTGCTGGCAGGCTCCACGAGCGGGAAAACCGCCTTTTATCTGCTGGGGTGTGCGGCCTGCTTTGCGCTGATCTTGCTGACCACATGGTTCCAGTACAACGGCACCTATTTTACGACCTATAAAGAGAGCGGCACCCGCCGCCTGACCCTTGCGGAGCGGCTGCGCAAGCTGCCCCTGTCCTTTTTCGGCAAGCGGGACCTTGCCGACCTGACCAGCACCATCATGGCAGACTGCGAGGTATTGGAAAAGGACTGCTCCCACTTCATCCCTGGTTTATTCGGTTCCCTCATCTCCACGGTACTCATTGCCCTGAGCCTGTTCGCCTTTGAGTGGCGGATGGCGCTGGCAGCCCTGTGGGTCATCCCGGTATCCGCTGCCATCGTGGTGGGCAGCTACCGGGTGCAGGACAAGGTGCAGGCCAAGACCATGGCGGCGAAAATGGCTTGTGCGGACGGCATTCAGGAGTACATCGAGACTCTCCGCGACCTGAAAGCCAGCAATGCGGAGCAGCGGTATCTGTCCGGTCTTTCCGACAAAATTCGGGCTGTGGAAAAGCAGTCCATCGCGGCAGAGCTGGAAACGGCGCTGTTCGTGTCCTCTGCGGGCATGGTGCTCAAGCTGGGCATTGCGTCGGTGGCACTCACCGGCGCGGTGCTGCTGGTGCAGGGCAGTATCGACGTGCTGACCCTGTTTCTGTTCCTGATGGCGGCTTCCCGGATGTACGACCCTATGCAGGGCGCGTTGCAGAATCTGGCAGCGGTCATTGCCATGCGCACCAATGTGGGGCGGATGAACGAGATCCTGGATGCTCCCTTGCAGACCGGCAGCGAGCAGCTGACCAATCAGGGCTGCGATATCGTGTTCGACCATGTGGGCTTTGCCTACAACTCCGGCGAAACGGTGCTGCGGGATGTCTCCTTTACCGCAAAGCAGGGCGAGGTCACGGCACTGGTGGGACCCTCCGGCGGCGGCAAGACCACTGTTTCCCGGCTGGCGGCACGGTTCTGGGACTACCAGAAGGGCAGCATCACCGTGGGCGGCATGGAGGTTTCCCGAATCGACCCGGAAAAGCTCATGAGCCTGTATTCCATCGTCTTTCAGGATGTGACCCTGTTTGACAACACGATCCTGGAAAACATCCGTCTGGGGCGCAAAGGTGCCACCGACGAGGAAGTTCTGGCGGCGGCAAAGCTGGCAAACTGCGAGGAATTTGCCGAAAAGCTGCCGGACAAGTGGAACACCAACATCGGCGAGAATGGCTGCGCTCTTTCCGGCGGCGAGCGTCAGCGCATTTCCATCGCCCGTGCTTTTCTGAAGGATGCGCCTATCATCCTGCTGGACGAGGCCACCGCCAGCTTGGATGTGGAAAACGAAACTGCCATTCAGGGGGCACTGTCCCGGCTCATTAAAAACAAAACCGTCCTCATCATCGCCCACCGGATGCGCACCGTAGCTGGTGCGGATCAGGTGGTGGTGCTGTCGGGTGGCATCGTGGCCGAGCAGGGCAGCCCGGCAGAGCTGTACGCCCGGAAGGGACTATACACCCACATGGTGGATCTGCAGTCGGCAAGCCAGAATTGGACGATTTGAGAATGAGGGCGGCTTTTATCGCAAGGCAAGAAATTAGTGCAACATGAAAACAGCATATTTGCGATATGCAATCCAACGATGTTGCTGTTGCATTAAAAAGTTGGATTGCAATATTTGGAAAAAGTATTGTATTCGGTTAAAAACCGTGGTATATCGTATTATACGAAACAATACTTTGAAAGAACGCTCCGCCGTTCAATGATGTATAAATGGGAGGTGCCTGCCATGACCGCCGTGATCTATGCCCGCTATTCTACTGATAGTCAGCGCGAAGAATCCATTGAAGGTCAGATTCGGGAGTGTACTGCCTATGCGGAGAAGAACGGCTTCACGGTGGTGAAGCACTACATTGACCGTGCCATCTCTGCAAAGACGGACAATCGCCCGCAGTTCCAGTAGATGATTAAGGACGGCGAGCGGGGAATCTTTGATGTCATCATTGTCTGGAAGCTCGACCGCTTTGCCCAAAACCGCTACGACAGTGCCCGGTACAAGACTCAGCTGAAGCGGAACGGCGTGAAACTGGTATCGGCAACGGAAGTCATTTCGGCTGGCCCGGAGGGCATTATTCTGGAATCGGTGCTGGAAGGCTACGCCGAATACTACTCGGCTGACCTGTCTGAAAAGGTCGTGCGTGGCATGACCGAGAACGCTCTCAAGGGCATTTATAATGGTGGCACGATTCCGTTCGGCTACATGATCGATGAGACCCGGCATTACCAGCCAGACCCGCTGCTGGCTCCGTATGTGGAGCAGACGTTCCAGAAGTATGCGGACGGTGCGACCATGACTGACCTGCGGGATTGGTTAAAGGCACACAACATCAAAAATTCAATGGGCGGGGAGATGTCCTATAACACGATTCAGCGGATGCTGAGTAATCGCCGGTACATCGGCGAATTGCGTTTGCGGGATGTGGTACAGCCCAATGCGATCCCGGCTCTCGTGTCAGAGGACTTGTTCGACAAGGTGCAGGAAAAGCTGGCGAAAAATAAAAAGGCCCCTGCCCGTCATAAGGCAGAAGATACCTATCTGCTGACCACCAAGCTGTACTGCGGCAAGTGCGGTGCGCTGATGTTCGGAGAAAGCGGTGTCAGCCACACCGGGAAAATGTATACCTACTATAAGTGTGCTGCTGCCAAGAAGAAAAAGACCTGCGATAAAAAGGCCGTGCGGAAACAGTGGCTGGAAGATCTGGTGGTCAACGAGACCATGAAGCTGGTGGAAGATGACGCTTCCATGAATGCCATCATTGCCAAAGTCATGGAATTGCAAAATCAGGAAAGCACGGATTTGCCCATCTACGAAAAGCAGTTGAAGGAAACGGAAGTCGGCATCACCAATATGCTGAATGCCATCCAGATGGGCATTCTGACCAGCTCCACCAAGGAGCGGCTGGAAGCTCTGGAAGAGCAGAGGAAGGAACTGCAAGCCCGCATTGCAGAGGAACGGCTGGCCAAGCCAAAGATGAAAGAGGAGTTCGTCCGCTTTTGGCTGCTTCGCTTCCGCAAGCTGGATATGACCCAGCCGGAGCAGCGGCAGGCACTGGTGGATACCTTCATCAATGCCATCTATCTCTACGATGATAAGGTACTTATTACCTTTAACTATAAGGAAGGTACAGAAACGGTCGCTTTTGGGGAAGCCGTGAAAGCGGAGAAAAGTTCGGATATGAGTGCGCGAGGTGCACCAGATATTGAACGTCAAATCGTAAGATTTGGCGTTCTTTCTTTGTGTAGGAAAGCGGCTGCACACTTTCTGCACGCCGTTTGCACATTTGCCCGAATCAGGGGCTTTTCTGCGCTTGGAAAGCCCATGAATTGAGAAAATTGTATCACATCGTAAATTTTATTTTTAGGAACTAGTAGTTCCGGTTTTTAAGGGTTTTGAAGTGAATTCAAAAGTGAAATCGGAACTACTGGCTCCAGTTTTGCGTATCATCGTAATTTCAAATTTGGAGTGCTGCGCTCTCTGCATGGCTTTTCTGCCCCTTCCAGCGGTGTTTTCCGGCTTGCCCTGCTTGCGGCGGATGCAAATGCGAAAATTTTTGTGCAGAAAAATAACCGTCCACTTCAAGTTGAACTTGAAAACGGACGGTCCTGATTGCAAAATGATTTTCAAATTTGGAAAGCACGTTGAGAGGTTTCATAGCATCCGCAAGCAATGCAGACGTATATACATCTGCTCGTTTTGCGTTGCAAAACACTTGTTGGAAAATCCCAACCCCTTTCCGATCTGTACCGTGCCGGTGCAGGCTAGGCATCTTTCTACGCAGTGTTTATGGTTTTGATCAATCCAACTCCAGATCCTCAAAGCCGGTGACTGTTTCAAACCGGCGGGTGCGCACCTCCATCATCTCGCTGATGAGTTCGGCGGGCAGGCAGAGCGCACCGGCCATCCGGAGGATGGCACTGACATCGGCAGCAGTCAGCAATTCACAGCGGCAGAGAAAACGGAATAACGCGGCATACGCCTGCTCTGCCGGGCAGGGCATGAACTGTGGAGCCCGGTCGAAATACTGCACCAGAACTGCACAA
>OGDE01000969.1_pt1 | contig 20270 bp, 19 predicted proteins | sample 1570321 | NCBI WGS metagenome assembly OGDE01 (sample SAMEA2581976, study PRJEB24529) | metagenome | biome: Human gut stool | place: China | collected 2011 | reverse complement strand
CGTATCGCCATCCAGCTTGGAAAGGATTACACCGTCAATTCCAATCTTCTCATTAAATGTTGCAGCCACATTGACCGCATCCTGTCCTGTCATGGAATCAACCACCAGTATTGTCTGGTCTACAGCAATCTCCTGCTTGATATGCTGTAATTCTGCCATCATGTCTTCATCTACATGAAGACGTCCGGCTGTATCTAAAATAACAACGTTGAAGTTATTATTTTTTGCATGTTGAATTGCCGCTTTTGCAATATCGACAGGGTTGTTGTTCGTACCCATGGAAAAGACTTCCACGCCCTGCTTTTCACCGTTAATCCGTAACTGTTCAATCGCAGCCGGACGGTAAATATCACACGCAACAAGCAAAGGCTTTCTGCCCTTTGACTTAAACTTACCGGCAAGCTTGGCAGTTGTCGTTGTCTTACCTGCACCCTGAAGACCTGCCATCATAATAACCGTAATCTCATTACCGGATTTTAATGCAATCTCAGTCGTCTCGGAGCCCATGAGAGAAACCATTTCCTCATTGACAATCTTAATCACCATCTGCCCCGGTGTCAGGCTCTGCATAACATCCTGACCGATTGCCCGTTCTTCCACAGACTTGATAAACTGCTTTACCACTTTAAAATTAACATCTGCTTCAAGCAATGCCATCTTTACTTCCTTCAAAGCGGTCTTTACATCTGCTTCGGTGAGCCGTCCTTTTCCGCGAAGGTTTTTAAAAATGTTCTGAAGCTTGTCTGATAAACTATCGAATGCCATAAGCCCTCACTTCTACTATACTGCCGGATTAAAAATCCTCAATAATTTCTTTTGCAATATCCTGTATCTTGTGAATACAGTCAATATCACCCGAAGAAATATAATCATTCGCATACCGGTCAATTAAGTGCACCTTTTCCTTGGTGGCAATAAACTTCTCAATCAGATGAAGCTTTTCTTCATACTCGGTCAGTGTCTTGTCCACACGTTTTATCAAATCATGAACACCCTGTCTTGAAATACCGTATTCATCCGCAATCTCGCTTAACGAGTAATCATTAAATACGGCTTCCGTATAAATCTGACGCTGATGTTCATTCAGCAGCTCCCCATAAAAATCATACAGGAGCGTCTGCTCAACGATTCGTTCCATAAGCACCCTTCATTTCTGTGTTACAGTTTTTCTGTCGAATGACAAAATTTATACTATCACAGAAGCAAATACGTGTCAAGCAAAAATACTTGACACTTTTAATTTTTATTGTTTTATTTTCCGTACAATTGTTTCCTCCGGCTGCTTTGGCGGAAAATCCCGCTCGTACTGTACAAGCATTTCTTCCTGTCCGTTGCGGCGCAGTCCCTTTGCAACCAGCTGGGATATAATGTGGTAAATTACGGCAAATACCGGAACGCCGATTAACATTCCTGCAAATCCCCACAAATCCCCAAATAAAAGAATCGAAAAAAGCACCCAGAAGCTGGAAAGCCCTGTCGTATCACCAAGAATCTTCGGTCCTAAAATGTTACCGTCAATCTGCTGTAAGATAAAATCAAATACCACAAAAAATACACACTGTACCGGATTGACGATTAAAATCAGCAGTGCCGATGCAAACAGTCCGATATACCAGCCAAAAAACGGTATCACATTAAAAATACCGACAATCACGGCAACCAGCACCTCACTCATTGTCACCTGTGCCCCGGTGATGACCTTAAACAGCATCATGCTGACGTAACAGATTACCGCAACAATCACGGCATCAACAATTTTTCCATTGATAAATCCGCTGAATGTCTTATCTGCAAAATAAACTTCATCCATAATCGAATCCGCTGCCTCTTTTTTGAAAATACTATATAAAATCAGCTTCCCCTGTCTTGCTAGTTTCTTTCTTGAAAGCAGTAAATATATTGCAACAATCACACCAATAAACAAATTCAGCATCAGCGTAAAGAAACTGATCACACCGCTTGATAATCCCGTTGCGATATTTTCTACGGATTCTAACAGTCCGTTTGAGAGCCAGTCCGTAATAAAATGATACCCTTTATCTACCAGCTCCTGCGAAACTGCCAGAAGCTGCTCGTTGGAATTTAACATTTTCTCTAACCACTTTACCAGTCTGTCCGCGCTGTCCGGCAGAATCTGAACCAGACGGATCACACTTGTAATCAGCTGCGGTACAATAATAATGATAATGAGATAAATGACAACCAGTGTAATAAAGATTCCCGTAAAAACACTTGCCGTCAATGCCAGCTTTTCCTTTTTTGCCTGTTTTATCCGCTCTGTCTTTTCAAGTATCTGCAGATAAAACTTTTCAATTGTCCTGCACAGCGGACAAATCATATACGCCAGCGCCGCTCCGATTATAAACGGCATCAGCGTATTAAAAATATGCCGCAGTGCCTGTTTGATTTCTCCATATCTGAAAATGATAAAGAAGACGATGATTGAAAGGACAATCACACCAAACAGACTCACTGCCGCATATATGTATTTTTTATAAGGATGATTTTTCATCATTCCGGAAGCACCCCATTTCATCTAATTCTGTAGTACCTCCTATTATAGTATATTTTTTGCGTATTGCAAAATTATTTTTTCATATTCTTACAGACTGTCCGGCAGACCGGTTATCCGACGAAACAGCCTTCCTTTTTAGATGCCGTTAGAAGAACTGTTCTGAGCGTTCATGCCGCCGTTTCCGCCGGCATTGCCGCCCGGCTGACCGCCCATCTGACCGCCCATCTGACCGCCGCCGGTTGTTCCGTCAGGCATACCCGGTACCTCTCCCTGTGTTCCATCCGGCATCTGTGGTGCATTTCCCTGACCATCTGTTGTGCCGTCCGGCAGGCTCATACCACCGCCTGCATTTCCGCTGGCATCACCACCTGTACCGTTTCCTGACTGCATGCCGCCCGGCTGACCGCTGCCCATTTGTGCGCCGCCGCCCATAGATGAAATACCTGAAGTCGTCACGCTGCTGTTTACGGTTACGGACTGGGATGTACTGCCTGCCGTTACGGTATAGGTTTGACCGCTCTTTAAATCACTGCTGTAGCAGACTGCCGCCGCATAGGCTTTTTCCGGTGTATAGCTAAGAACTGTACTGCCGTTGCTGTCTGTTATACTGAATGCCGTATTTGCCTGCTGTGAGGTAAATCCAGCCACAATGCAGCTTCCATTCGAAGCAGCGGTTGGTGTTTCCACCATGCCGTTTGAGCCGAATGCCATCAGTGTACCACCGTTTAATACACATTGTCCGTCAAAATCCACTGCTGTATCACCGGAAGAGGTCGGACCGCATACAACGGTTGTACCGCCGTTTACCGTAATGCTGCCGTTAGAATCCAGTCCGTCACCGTCTGCTTCTACATAGAGATTACCGCCGTTAATTGTCAGAGCAGCACTGTCACTGCTGCTCTGGTTCTGACCGCCCATGCCAAATCCACCTGTCTGCGTCGTAGAAGAACCGTCCGAAGCATTGATACCGTCATCTTCTGCGCTGATTGTAATATCGCCATTATTAATCACAATATCCTTTGCTTCCAGACCTTCATAGCAGTAGCCGACCGTAATAGCGCCACCGTTTACCGTCAGACTGGAATCTGCATGAACACCGTCATCACCGGAACGGATTGAAATATTTCCGCTTTCAATCGTAATTGAATCATTGCTGTGAATACTGTCATCTTCTGTATCCAGTGTAATCGTTCCGCCGCAGATATAAATCGCATTGGAAGCCTTTAAACCCTTCATGCTGACAGAATCCGTATCGGAAGATGTTGAAGCTGATGATGCAGAAGTTCCCGCACTGCCGTTCTGTCCCGGAACACCCATGGTTCCCATGCCGCCCATTGCGCCGCTGTCACCGCTCTTCATGTCTACCGCCGCTGAACCGTTTCCTGTTGTAATGTCAAATGTACCATTCTGTATATCTAAAATATTTTCTGCCTGAATACCGTCACTTGCCGCTTCGATTTTAAATGTACCGCCTGCAATGATAATATTGCCCTTTGTCGTATCTTTATCATAAGTTGACTTCATGCCGTCCGTACCGGATTTGATTGTGAAGTTACCGTCTGCAATACCGAGCAAATCTTTTCCAATCACACCGTCTTCTGCCGCTGTAATCTGATACGTACCGGAAACCACTTTTAAATCATCCGTACTCTTAATGCCATTGCGGTATCCTGCATTAATATTTAATGTACCGCTTCCGTTCAATACAAGGTCTGCTTTTGAATAAAATGCCGCTGAATAATCCTCGCTTTCTGTTGTGCTTCTTGCGCTGTCCGTAAATTTATTCACGGTATTATCCGCAAGTGTCACAATGACTTTTTTCGCACTCTGTACGATAAACGGCGCTGTTGTCGAACTGCTGATGTCCACACCGTTTAAAATAATGCGGACAGTTGCTTTATCCTCTGTATTAATAACAATACTTCCGTCACTGAGTGTACCGGATAAAACGTAAGTTCCTGCCTGCGTAATCGTCACGGTCGAGCCGTCTGCGGTGACACCGCTTCCTTTGACGGTACTGCCGTTCTGGCTTAATGTCACATAAGAAGCTGTCGTACTGTCATAGGATGTAACTGTATCTTCTTCGTCAAATTCCAGTGTCAGTCCAGAGGTGTCTGCTACGCTCTGGGATGACGTTAATGTAATGCCCTGTTGTGTTGTCGCTGCTGTATTTTCTGTTGTCTGCGCTGTCAGCCCGCATCCAGCAATTGGAAATGTAAGGATTGTCCCGCAAATCAGCGCCACCGTCAATTTTTTATAATTTATCATAACTTTCTCCTTTTCCGCCGTTCCTGCCCGGCATATGCTTATTCGTTTTTGCCTTTGATGGGTATTATATTATCGGTTGGAAATGGAAGAAATGTGTAAAATGTATGTAAAAAGTGTGAAGTGGCGGAAGAACCATAAGGGACATCCTCAACGTGTTACTTAACTTCGGCTGCCCTTATGGTTCTTCCTTGAATGTGGTGGCATCCCGGACGGTGGGTGACGGCAGACGACGGCTTTGTCGCGAAGATGCGATAAGAAATTCACGCAGGCGATTTTTCATCTGCAATCAGGGCTCTTATCGTATCTGACAATATGACGTATCCGGCAAATTCATTATCCAAAGCTACATACGCGATTGTACACCCACGGTTAATATATTCTTCTGTCTTTGCCATTATTGGCTGTGAAACGGTTATATTATTTTCATTCAACATAGCCATATTTCCAGCAAGGACATGATAACCTTCTACATTGGCAGACACGCCCCTGCCCGGTATCATCTTAAAGTCAGACGCTTCCGGAATCGTGGCAGAATGGTCATTTTTAAAGCACCGGACAACTGCTTTTCCAAGAGGATGCTCCGATGAAAGTTCAGCTGAAGCACAAATTGCATACAATTTTTCTTCATTTACCTTTGAAGACATACTTTCAACCTTTATTACCTTTGGTGTGCCGTATGTAAGTGTCCCTGTTTTATCAAAAAATTTCTTAATTACCATATTTTCATGATATGCTGCATCACCAGACTTACAATTGTAATGCCACACCAGCATGATGCACCAACGATAATTGGCTTTCCACCGGTTTTAACCAGTTTTATTATGTTACTGTTTAACCCGATTGCAGCCATTGCCATAATAATCAAAAATTTAGACAATTCTTTTACCGGCTGAAACACTTCCACATCTATCCCCGCGTGTATGCAGATTGTCGTAAAAACTGCTGCTATTACAAAATAGAGTATAAATACCGGAAAGGCTTCCTTAATTCTAAAACCTGCTGCCTGTTTTCCCGCTTTTACACTTTTTTTTGCCTGTATCAAGGATAATCCAAATGTAACCGGTATAATCGCAAGTGTTCTTGTCAGCTTTACTGTTACCGCTTTATTTAGCGTTTCACTTCCAAGATTCCACATACTATCCCATGTTGATGCAGCTGCCGTTACCGATGATGTATCATTAATTGCAGTGCCTGCAAAAATGCCGAATGCCTCTCCATGTACAGTATCAAATCCTATTGCCTTCCCAAGAATAGGGAAAAAAATAGCTGCAAGTACATTGAAAAAGAAAATGACTGCTATTGACTGTGCTATTTCATCATCGTCCGCAGCAATAACAGGTGCTGTCGCTGCAATGGCTGATCCTCCGCAGATAGATGAGCCTACACCTACAAGTATAGCTGTGTTTGTGTGTACTTTAAGCAATCTTTGAAGTATCCATGCAATAACAAGCGAGGTTGTAATTGTACATATGATAATTGGTAATGACTGTTTCCCTGTCTTAAAGATTACAGCAAGATTCATTCCAAATCCTAGCAGAACAACAGCTGCCTGAAGTATCAGCTTTGATGTCCATTTGATTCCTGCTTCTGCTTTTCCTTTATCATTCCAAAACATTGTAATAACCATTCCTGCAATAATTGCTATAACTGCTCCTCCTGCTATAGGAAACAGCTTTCCAAGTATCCATGATGGTATTGCTATCACAAGACAAACCAGAATACCCCTCCAATTTCTTTTTATGAACTCCATTTGTCAATATCCTCTCTTTCTTTCTAAAAAAATACTTTTGATGCCGACATCATCTGATGAAGAAAGTATATCACTGGACATTCATAACGTAAAATTATATAATAATATTGAACCATAAATTATTTTTATTGATAAACAGTATTAGTGTGAGGAATCCCTAAATCAAAAAATCCTTAAATCGAAGAGTCTTCACACTGCACTTTGTGCGCCTGCGGAATGGAGATTATTATGTTAGATTTTAGAATAGAAACCTTTCTTACAGTTTGCCAGACAATGAATTTTACCGTTGCTGCAAAACAATTAAATATTACCCAGCCTGCTGTGTCCCAGCATATTCATTTTCTGGAAGAAGAATACGATACTGCCCTGTTTATTTACAAAAACAAACGCCTTTCTCTTACCAATTCAGGAGCATTACTCAGAAAACGTCTGCTGACGATGAAAAATGATGAAAAGGCTATAAAGAAGGAGTTAAAAAGCAATTATCACGGCATAGAAACTCTTTCTATCGGTGTTACCATGACTATAGGTGAGTATGCAATTGTAGATAAACTTTCTGATTTTTTAAACCGTCACCCAAAAACAAATATTCATATTCATTATGGCAATACCTCGCAGCTTTTACACCTGCTCGACAACGGTCAGATTAATATTGCCATTGTTGAAGGGAACTATCCAAAAGAAAATTATACACATAAAAAATACCGCACAGAGGATTATATAGCAGTCTGTGCAGCAACTCATAATTTTCTTATCGGACAGCCACATACCATTGATGATTTAGTATGTGAACGTCTTCTTTTGCGTGAGAAAGGTTCAGGAACAAGAGATATACTGGAGCAAAGCCTGATTGCCCGCGGTATGCGTATCTCTGATTTTATTCATTATACTGAAGTTGAAAATATGCACACTATCATTGGTTTATTAAAAAAGGACTGTGGCATATCATTTCTGTATAAAATTGCCGTTGAAAATGAATTACATTCGGGTGTATTAAAAGAAATCTCTCTTGATGACTTCCGAATGCAGCATGACTTTGATATTATCTGGGAAAAGCAAAGTATATTTACTGATAGATACATTTCTTTTTGTGAAGAATTTATTTAGTCTATAATTATTAATAAGACATTCACCACATAAAACACTCTGTATCAGCTGATTTATGCTTTTACCGCTACTAGATGCATACGAAAACCTTTCTGCTTTTCAAGCTTCTCCACTCTCAAACCAGCCGCTTTGCACATATTACTTACTTCTTCACAGCTGTGGATTCTTACATCTCCATGTCCTGAAATATGCGCCAGCGGCTTTTCCTGTACCACTTCAATCATACGTGGTGTCAGGTCAATTCCTGTATAACTTCTGTCCGGAAATTCCTTTAACAAAAGTTCTATTATCGGACCTGTTCCGCAGCCAACATCTAACAACTCCTGAAACGGGTATTTTTTCAATTCACGTTGTCAATACTCCCACTGGTTCTTATATTTTGCCGTTTTCCAGTTACTGTTCAGACAGCACCTGAACACTTTGCTGTTTAAGTTCGTATAATCGTGATTTGGATATGAACAGCCCCTTTTGCGTTGCAAAACTAAAGATTTTTAACCCCGCTATTTCTATAAATGAAACGGCGGGGTTAAAAATCTTATACGTATATTTTTTATTCCAATAGTTATTTGTTAAGAAATTCCTATTAGATATTGACCTTTACAATTCTTGGACGCAGTCCGGCTTTTTCAAGCTTTGCTACGATTTCTTCTTTGTGTTCGTGTCCGAAAGCTTCGATTGTAATACGAAGTTCTACAGTCGCTTTACGATTGATGCTGACAAACTGGTTGTGTTCCAGTTTGATAACATTTCCGTTTGCTTCTGCAATGATGGAAGCTACGCGCACCAGTTCACCCGGTCTGTCCGGAAGAAGTACGGATACGGTAAAGATACGGCTTCTCTGGACAAGTCCCTGCTGTACAACAGATGACATGGTAATCACGTCCATATTTCCGCCTGAAAGGATGGATACAATCTTCTTGCCCTTTACATTTAACTGCTTTACAGCCGCTACGGTTAAAAGGCCTGAATTTTCAACAACCATTTTGTGGTTTTCTACCATATCAAGGAACGCTACGATTAAATCTTCGTCCGGTACGGTGATGATGTCATCAAGGTTTTTCTGTAAGTACGGGAACAGCTTTGTACCCGGTGTCTTTACAGCTGTACCATCGGCAATTGTGCTGACTGTCGGCAGTGTTACGACTTTCCCTGCCTTAATGGATTCCTGAAGACAGTTTGCACCTGCCGGTTCTACACCGATAACCTTAATATTCGGATTGAGCAGCTTTGCAAGTGTTGATACACCGGTTGCAAGTCCGCCGCCGCCGATTGGTACTAAGATATAGTCTACTGTCGGCAGTTCTTTAATGATTTCCATAGCGATAGAACCCTGTCCTGTTGCAACATCTAAATCATCAAACGGATGTACAAATGTAAGTCCCTGTTCTTTTGCAAGCTTTAATGCGTATTCACAGGCTTCATCGTATACATTACCATATAATACAACCTCTGCACCGTATCCCTTGGTTCTGTTTACCTTGATAAGCGGTGTTGTTGTCGGCATAACAACAGTTGCCTTAACACCGTACTTCTTTGCAGCGTAAGCAACACCCTGCGCATGGTTGCCGGCTGATGCGGTAATTAAACCCTTTTTACGTTCCTCTTCTGACATGGTGCTGATTTTATAATATGCACCACGCACCTTGTAAGCACCTGTGTACTGCATATTTTCCGGCTTTAAATATACTTTGTTGCCGGACTGTGCGCTGAAATACTCGCTATATACAAGATTCGTCTGCAAGGTCACTTCTTTTACTTTTTCCGCCGCTTCTTCAAATTTCTGTAATGTTAATTTTTCCATAATCTTCTCCATTCTCTTACTATTTGTAATCTTTATTCGCTTTCTGCCACGTCAAATAATGCATTGACAAATGTATTGGAATCGAACTTCTGTAAATCTTCTACTTTTTCGCCAACACCGATATATTTTACAGGAATACCGTATTCTGCCTGAATGGCAACAGCGATGCCGCCCTTTGCCGTTCCGTCCATTTTAGTAAGAATAATACCTGTAATATCCGTCACTTCTTTAAACTCTTTTAACTGTGACAGTGCATTCTGACCGGTTGTGGCATCCAGTACAATAAGATTTTCTCTATACGCATCAGCATACTCTCTTTCGATTACTCTGTCAATCTTACGGAGTTCCTCCATCAGATTTTTCTTGTTGTGCAGACGTCCCGCCGTATCGCAGAGCAGTACATCGGCATTTCTGGCTTTTGCTGCAGCAATGGAGTCAAAAATAACTGCCGCCGGGTCAGAGCCCTCACTCTGTGCAATAATATCACAGCCTGTACGGTGTGCCCATTCGGTAAGCTGTTCAATCGCCGCCGCACGGAAAGTGTCCGCCGCCGCCATTACAACTTTTTTGTCCATTGCCTTTAAATGTCCCGCAAGCTTTCCGACAGACGTTGTCTTTCCGACACCGTTGACACCAATCAGCATAACAATGGATTTGCGGTTTTCAAATTCATACGCATTTTCACCCAGATCCATTTTTTCGCGGATTGTATCAATCAGAAGCTGTCTGCACGCCTGTGGGTCTTTAACTTTGTTTTCCTTGACCTTCTGCTTTAATTCCTCGATGATTTCTTCGGTGGCACGCACACCCATGTCGCCCATAATCATCGTTTCTTCAAGTTCTTCGTAAAAGTCATCATCAATTGATGAAAATCCGCTGAATACCGAATCAATGCCCGATACGATATTATCCCTGGTCTTTGTCAGACCTTCCTTTAATTTACTGAATAATCCCATACCTTCCCTCTTTTCTTTATCTGATTTTTTATTCTTTATTTTTGCTTTTTATGAAGCCGGTTTTTCTTTTTCCAGATCGTCTGCAATCAAATCCACAGAAACCAGTGCTGAAACACCCTTTTCCTGCATGGTGATACCATAAAGACGGTCTGCCGCTGCCATTGTACCGCGTCTGTGTGTAATGACGATAAACTGCGTATGCTTCGTCAGCTTATGCAGATAGTTCGCATATCTGCTGACATTGGAATCATCCAGTGCAGCTTCAATTTCATCAAGCAGACAAAACGGTGACGGTTTTAAATTCTGAATGGCAAACAGCAGTGAAATTGCCGTCAGTGCTTTTTCTCCACCGGAAAGCTGCATCATATTCTGTAATTTTTTCCCCGGCGGCTGTGAAATAATCACAATGCCTGCTTCAAGAATATCTTCACCCTCCACAAGTTCAATCGTACCGCGTCCGCCGCCAAACAGCTCCTGGAATACCTTATTAAATTCAGTTTTGATTTCCTTGAATTTTTCCTCAAACTGAATCCGCATACCGGTATCAAGGTCTTCAATGACCTGAATCAGTGACTGCTCCGCCGTAATCAGATCGTCATGCTGTGTCTTTAAAAAGATGTAGCGTTCATTCACTTCTTTGTATTCTTCAATCGCATTGACATTAACATCACCCAGTCCGCGGATATCGGATTTCAGGCTGTGAATCTGCCTCTTGATTTCACCGAGATTCTCCATGGTTTCATCGCGCAGCTCCAGTGCATAACTATAAGTCAGCTCGTACTCATTCCACATGTAATCCACGAGGGAATCATTGGCTTCGTTTAACTTTTCCTGCTGTGAAGCCAGACGGTAGCTTTCTTTATCCAGTGCGGCAATCTGTTCATTTAACTGCTCGCGCTTTTCAAAAAATGCCTTATTTTTCGTATTAGCTTCTTCGCGCTGCTTTCTGTATTCGGACACCTGCGCCTGTATCGCTTCCGCATCCTTTTGTGCCTGTTCAATCTGTCCTTTGACTGATTCAATCTGGCGGTGCTTCTGCTCAATTTCTACATTGGTCGCGGAAAGATTTTCGGAAAGCTGCTGTTTTTCCACTTCAGAATGTTCAATTTCCGCCTGAAGCCGGGCAATATTTTCACTGATAAAGGTATCCTTCTGTACTGTTGCCGAATACTGGATATTGATTGCCTGCGTATTTTCGGTATGGCTGCTTTCCTTTTGCTTTGCTTCCTCTAACTGCTTTGTCAGTTCGTCAATTTCTTTCTGTGACGTTTCATTCTGCGTATCCAGCGTTGCAAGGCTGCCGCTGACATGGCTTAAACTCTCATCAATCTCTAAAATCTCTTTTTCCAGCTTTGCAGCCTCTTCAGATGCATCACTGTAAGAAGCAATAATTTCTTTCTTTTTGTTAATGGACTGTCTGAGATTTAACTCTGCCGTGTTTTTGGCAAGCTGCTCCTCACGCATCTGCTTATTGCTCTGCTCCAGTGTCTGACGCACTTCTGCCAGCTCTGCACGAAGCCCTGCAACCTGTTCCCTGGACTTTGTAATCTCTGCGCTGACTGCCGATACCTCAGCTTTTAATTCTTCAATTTCTCTTCTTCGTCCCAGAAGATTACTTGAATTTTTAAATGCACCACCTGTCATGGAACCGCCGGGATTAAGCTGTTCACCCTCCAGTGTTACGATTCTTAACGAATGTCTGTACTTTCTTGCAATTGCAAGCGCATTGTCAATATTGTCAACGACAAGAATTCTGCCAAGCAGGTATTTTGCCAGCTTTTCATATTCAAATGAAACGCGTACCAGATCGCTTGCCGCACCGATAACACCTTTTTCTTTCATGCACGGCTCACCCTCTAAGGTATTGCGCACCTGAATTGCCGAAAGCGGAAGAAATGTTGCACGTCCGAAACGGTTCTGCTTTAAATAGGCAATCAAATCCTTTGCTGTATTTTCATTATCCGTAACAATGTTTTGGATTGTTCCGCCCAGTGCCGTTTCGATTGCTGTTTCGTATTGTTTTTCTACTTTTACAATATCTGCAATAACACCTAAAATGCCCGGACGCTGTTCCTTTAATTCCATGATTTTACGGATACTGTTGCCGTAGCCGTCATACCGCTCCGTAATGTTGACAAGCGATTCAAGTCTGGACTTTTCCCTGTGATACTGCTGCTGTTTTTTATCAATCTCAGAGCTGCCTTTGGCAATCTGCTCTTTTAAACGGACAACCTCCGCATTACCCTGTTCAATCTGTTCCGTCAGCTTCTTTATCGCTTCATTGGCTGTATCAAGCTGTCCTGTCTGTGTGCGGATTACCGAATCCTGCGCACTTTCTTCACTCTTTCCGCGGATAATGCGGCTGCTTAATTCCGCCTTGCGGATGTTGAGCTGTTCAAGCATTGTCTTATATTTCTGATTATCCGCATTAATCGTTGATTTTTCGTTTAAAATCTCAAAAATGGAATTCTGGTGGTTTTCAATCTCTGCCGTTATGCGTTCAATCTCCGCAAGAATTTCTTCATGGACCCTCTGTGCTTCTTCCTGCTTACTGCCATAAACTGCAAGCTGCCCCGAAAGTTCTTCCTTTTGCTTGTTTAATCCATCAATCTCCGTATTTTTGTGTGCTGTTTCATTTTCAATGGCAGTCATACGCTGCTGATAGTGTGCTGCATTGACCTGAATCGTCTTTATCTGTTCTTCAAAAACCTGAATTTCACCGGTCAGACGCTGTCTTGTCAGTTCTTTTTCTGAAAGCTGCGTATTGTGTATTTCAATCTGCTCATTAATCCGGTTTAATTCTTCCTCGGCTTTCTCATACTCTGCCTTGGTCGCCTCATAGCTTTCCTTTGCCTGTGCCAGATCCGAATCCGCAATGGCAAGCTTATCTTCCAGCCCCTTTAAATCTGCCTTTAACTTGTCCGTTTCAAGCAAAAAGCCATTGACATCCAGAATTTTTAATTCTTCCTTTAATTTTAAATACTGTCTTGCCTTTTCGGACTGCTTTTCCAACGGTCCGACCTGCTTTTCCAGTTCGCACAAAATGTCGTTGACACGTACCAGATTGGCGCGCTCGCTGTCCAGTTTTTTCTGTGCCGAAGCTTTTCTGCGCTTAAATTTCACGATTCCTGCCGCTTCGTCAAACAGCTCACGGCGGTCTTCCGGTTTACCGCTTAAAATCTTGTCAATCTGCCCCTGTCCGATAATAGAGTAGCCTTCTTTTCCGATACCGGTATCGTAAAACAGTTCTGAAATATCCTTCAGACGGCAGTTATGTCCGTTCATCTGATATTCACTCTCACCGGAACGGTACACCCTTCTTGTCACCGTAACCTCATCATATTCAACCGGCAGTGCATGGTCTGCATTATCCAGTGTAATAGACACATATGCAAAGCCGACCGGCTTTCTTGCCTCTGTTCCCGCAAAAATAACGTCTTCCATTTTTGAACCACGCAGCTGCTTGGCACTTTGTTCACCCAGTACCCAGCGGACCGCATCGGCAACGTTACTTTTTCCCGAACCGTTCGGTCCTACAATGCCCGTGATTCCGTTGTGGAAATCAAAAACAATTTTATTGGCAAAAGACTTAAAGCCCTGCACCTCTATACTTTTTAAATACATTGATTACTTTCCTTTCGGCATAAATTGTGTTCCATTCTTTTTCAAATGAAGCAGAGCGTTGTATGCCGCCTGCTGCTGCGCCGCTTTTTTGGTATGTCCCGTGCCTTTTACCACAAATAAATCCCCTGCTTTTGCAATTACATGAAACTTCTTATCATGTTCCGGACCTTCTTCACCTGTCAGTTCGTACTCCACCTCCAGACCGTGTGCCTGTACAACCTCCTGTAAAATGGTCTTGCTATCATAAAAGAGCTGCTTATTCTCCAAATCATTTAACACAAAACGGTGAATAAATTCTTTTGCATTAGCAAAACCACCATCCAGATAAATCGCGCCAATCAGTGCCTCCAGCGCATCTGAGATAATCGAATCCCTTGTTCTTCCGCCTGTTAAGTCTTCTCCTTTGCCAAGCATGATATATTCCTGCAAATGAATCTGTCTTGCACACATCGCAAGGGTCGGTTCACAGACAATGCTTGCACGCAGCCGTGTCATTTTTCCTTCATTCATATCGGGATTGCCGGTATAAATAAATTCACTTGATGTCAGTTCCAGCACGGCATCACCTAAAAATTCAAGACGTTCATTATCCTTGTAATTGCCTGTCTTTTTTTCATTGGCATAAGAACTGTGTGTCAGCGCATTTTTTAACAGTCCGATATTGTTAAACTGATACTGTATTATTTTCTGAAATCCGTCTAAATCGGTATTATGTTTCATCATCATTCTCCATATTAATCACCATTTCTAAGCGACACTGTCGCGAAAATGCGATGAGAAATCCGCACAGGCGATTTCTCATCTGCAATACAGCAATTTGCCGCCGCCCGGAGGCTAATTGCTGTATGAAGAAGCTTTGATTTATGGCTTCTTCACACTATGCACAAAGAATGAGGCTGTACCTACAGCCTCATTGTCTTTCTGCTTTTATGCTGTCTTACTGTGCTTTTGCTGCCTGAATCTGTTCTACAGCTTCGGCAACTGTTGTAATATGCTCTGCGGCATCTTCCGGAATCTGAATATCAAATGTATCTTCAATTCCCATAATAATCTGGAACACATCTAATGAATCCGCACCTAAATCGTCTACAAAAGTAGACTCCATTGTAATCTTATCGGTATCGATGTTTAAAACCTCTGCAATAATTTTCTGTAACTTTTCAAATTCCATTTTCTAAACTTCCTTTCTTCTTTACATTTAATAACCTAATATCTGTATCGGACATCTGCCGCAGGCACTACATGTCACGACATTCTCGTATTCATCATCACGCTTCTGCTTCGTCCAGTTTTTCTGCCGAAATGGAAGCAATAATTTTTTCGTTGACCTTTTCACGCTGGAATTTCACGCACTGTAACAGCGAATTTTTAACTTCCATCGCCTTTGCATTGCCATGTGTCTTTACCACCAGTCCATTTAAACCAATCAGCGGTGCACCGCCGTACTGCTTTGCATCAAATGACTTCATCGTATCGCTTAACGAATTTTTAATCAGCAGTGCGCCGATTTTCGTCTTTAAGCTGGACATTAATGTGGTCTTTACCTTTGATAAGAGCATCTTTGCCGTACCCTCGTACAGCTTTAAAATAACATTTCCCACAAATGCATCACAGACTATAACATCCGCATCGCCGTTTGGAATGTTGCGCGCTTCAATACTACCGATAAAATTAATATCCTTACATGCTTTTAACAGTGGATATGTTTCTTTTACCAGCTGATTTCCTTTTTCTTCTTCCAGACCTACATTAACAATGGCAACCTTCGGATTTTTTATACCCATGATATTTTCCATATAGATAGATCCCATCTTTGCCCACTGGACTAAAAAGGACGGTCTGGAATCGACATTTGCGCCGCTGTCTACTAAAATAGAAACACCCTTTGCTGTCGGAATCAACGGTGCCATCGGTGGACGTTCCACGCCGCGGATTCTACCCACGATAACCTGTCCGCCTACCAGAATCGCGCCCGAACTTCCGGCTGATACAAATGCATCTGCTTTCTTTTCTTTGACCATTGTCAGCGCACGTACCATGGAAGAATCTTTTTTCCGGCGGATTGCCATAACCGGCTGCTCACCGGTTTCAATAACGTCCGGTGCATCAACCACTTCAATCTGTCCCTGCGGATAAGTGTATTTTGCAAGTTCTGCACGGACCTGTTCTTCCCTGCCGACCAGCTTTACGAGTAAACCGGCTTCTTCTTTCACTGCTTCTACCGCACCTTTTACAATTTCCACCGGTGCGTTATCTCCACCCATTGCATCGAGTGCAACGATTATTTTTTCACTCACTAAAATAGCCCTGCCTTTCCAAGCGTCTTCTATCTGATAATTTTACTATATCTGTGTCTTAAAATCAAGCGTTGTATCAACACAGCTGCATCAGCTTACAGTTTTCTATTCCGGCAGACCAGAACTGCGTAAGCGGCAGTTTCTTTACCTGACAGACAATGCTTGAATTCATTGCACCGTGTCCTACTATCAGAATATCCTTTCCCTGTGCAAGCTGCGGCTTTACAACCTTTTCAAGAAAATCGCCGGTACGGGCAAACAGTTCTTCAAAGCTTTCCGCACCCTTATCCGCCACAAAACGCTCCGGTGCCTGAAATGCCAGATTGATTGGGCAGTCCGGCAATGCAAAGCTGTTTTCAATTCCTTCATATTCGCCAAAGCACATTTCCATAAGACGGTCGTCCGTTACAATCGGAACAATTCTGCCTTCAAGCACCAGTTCTGCCGTTTCTTTTGCCCGTATTAACGGTGAACAGTAGCAGATGTCAAAATGAATCTCCCGATACCGTTTTCCTGCTTCCCGCGCCATTTTTCTTCCGTTTTCATTCAGTGGAATATCCGTCCGTCCCTGAAGCTTGTGCAATTCATTCCATTCCGTTTTTCCATGCCGCATAATATATAACATATAATCCTCATTTCTAAAAAACTTGTTGTGAAGCGGCGATGAGAAATCCGCACAGGCGTTTTCTCATCTCCATCATAGATGTTTGCCTTCGCTCCAAAACAGACATCTGTTAAAAATCAAAAAAGCCATGTACCGGATATCCGGCACACAGCTCCTAATAGCAGATTCTAATAAAAATTAGTCAACTGCAACGATTTCTTTCTTGTTGTATGAGCCACAAGACTTACATACTCTGTGAGGCATCATTAAAGCTCCACACTTGCTGCATTTTACAAGATTTGGAGCGCTCATTTTCCAGTTAGCTCTTCTCTTGTCTCTTCTTGCTTTTGAAGATTTATTCTTTGGACAAATTGACATGGTTACACCTCCTTAAAATTGTTTAAAATATCTTTGAAAACAGACATTCTTGGATCTAAGGACTCTCTGTCACAACCGCATTCCCCCTCATTCAGGTTCGCACCGCAACGAAGGCACAGACCTTTACAGTCTTCCTTACAAAGGGTTTTCCCTGGAATCAACAGAAGAATTTCGCCGAAAACAAGTTTGTCCACGTCGAGGTTGTATCCATCAATATAGTCTTTTTCTTCCTCATCTTCTATCTCGCCGGAAGTTTCCTGCATATCAATATCTTTGTCAATATCAAAATGTATCTCGGTTCTTACCGGTTCTAAGCAACGGTCACAAGGAATTTCCAAAGCCACAAATCCGTTTCCGGAAATATGAAGCTTGTCTTTGCCTGTTCTTGTAAGCACAAGTTCTACAGGCCGCTTTTCCATAACAGGATATTCCGCAAGTGCCGTCTGGAATGTTTCCATTTCAAGCGGCGCAGATACTGTCATGTCATCCTTTGCACCAGATAAAAGATTTCTTAAATCAATTAGCATAATTGTCTCCAATTCACACTATCTCATGTGTCAAACCACACCAAATACGATATGTATTTTCCACACTTTGTCTATTATACGCACAGTATCTTCATTTGTCAATGAAAAATTACATTTTCTTTTAAAAAAAGAAGCCTGCATTACTGCAAGCCTCTTTCCCAACACCATACATACAATTACTGAATTAATGCTAATGTTTCTCTTGCAATTGCTAATTCTTCGTTTGTAGGAACTACGCAAAGCTTTACTTTAGAATCTGCTGTAGAAATAATCATTTCTTCGCCAACAGCCTTTTCACTTGCTGCTTCGTCTAACTTCACACCTAAATATCCTAAATACTGGCAGATCATTGGTCTTAACCATGCAGCATTTTCACCAACACCGGCTGTAAATGTGATTGCATCAACACCGTTCATTGCAGCTACATAAGAACCGATATACTTTGCTACTCTGTATGCATATGCTTCCAGTGTCTGCTTTGCAACTTCGTTGCCGTCATCCATAGCAGCCTTGATATCACGGAAATCACTTGAGATTCCGCCTGACATACCGAGTACACCGGACTTCTTATTTAAAATGTTCAGCATCTCTGATACTGTAAGGTTTTCATGATTGCAAAGGTATTCGATGATTGCAGGGTCTAAGTCACCACTTCTTGTACCCATAATCAGACCTTCAAGCGGAGTAAGACCCATAGAAGTATCTACGCACTTACCGCCGATAGAAGCTGAAATAGAAGCACCGTTTCCAAGGTGGCATACGATAACCTTTGCTGAATCCTTATCGAGGTTTGCAAACTTGATTGTTTCCTTTGATACAAAGCTGTGGCTTGTTCCGTGGAAACCGTATCTTCTTACATGATACTTTTCATAGTATTCGCGTGGAATTGCATACAGATAAGCCTTTGGCTCCATTGTTCCGCCGAAAGCTGTATCCCATACTGCTACATTTGGCTTGCCCGGCATAGCTGCTTCAACAGCTTCGATACCGATTAAGTTTGCAGGGTTATGTAAAGGTCCTAAGTCGAAGCATTCTCTTACAACGCTCTTTACATCTTCATTTACAAGGCATGATTCCTTATACTTTTCGCCTGCGTGAAGTACGCGGTGACCTACTGCTGCGATTTCATCAGCGTTCTTGATTACACCGTGTGTTTCGTCTACAAGTGCATCAAGCACGAGCTTAACTGCAATATTGTGATCCTTCATCGGCTGTTCTACAACGTACTTATCCTTGCCTGTCGGCTTGTGTGTAAGGATAGAACCTTCAATACCAATTCTTTCTACAAGACCTTTTGCTAATACGCTCTCATCGTCCATGTTGATTAACTGGTACTTTAATGAAGAACTACCACAGTTTAATACTAAAATATTCATTACTTTTAATCTCCTCTAACTTTAATTACTTGCCTGCGTTCTGAGCCTGTACAGCTGTCATGGCTACAACACCTACGATGTCTTCTGCGAAACATCCTCTTGATAAGTCATTAACAGGCATAGAAAGACCCTGAAGAACAGGACCGTAAGCACCTGCCTTTGCAAGTCTCTGAACCAGCTTATAACCGATATTACCTGCTTCAAGAGATGGGAATACCAATGTGTTAGCCTGTCCTGCTACCTTGCTGTCCGGAGCCTTTAACTTTGCTACTTCAGGAACAAGTGCTGCATCTAACTGGAGTTCACCGTCAACTGTCAGTTCAGGATACTTTTCGTGTGCAATCTTTACAGCATCTGCTACCATTGTTACTCTGTCGTGCTTTGCACTGCCGTATGATGAGAATGAAAGCATAGCAACCTTAGACTTTGCACCTGTAAATGCTTCAAAGCTTTCTGCTGATAACATAGCGATTTCTGCAAGTTTTTCAGAATCAACATCTGGATTTACAGCACAGTCAGCAAATACGAATAATCCGTTTTCACCGAGTTCACAGTCCGGAACTTCCATTAAGAAGAAACCTGAAACGCTGCCAATGCCCGGCTTTGTCTTTAATAACTGTAATGCCGGTCTGATTGTATTGCCTGTAGAATGGCATGCACCTGAAACAGCACCGTCTGCATCACCGCACTTGCACATTAAACATGCATAGTACATGTAATCCTTTTCCATCTGTTCCTTAGCCATCTCCGGTGTAACACCCTTTTTGCTTCTTAATTCAACAAATTTATCAATATATTTCTGCTTGTTTGGATCGTTGAACGGATCAACAATTGTAGCACCAGTGATATCATAGCCCTTGCTGTTTTCAGCGATTTCTTCAGGTGTACCGATGATAATCAGATTAGCGATACCTTCCTTTAAAATCTTTTCAGCAGCCTCAAATGTTCTCTTATCCATAGATTCTGGCAAAACAATCGTCTTCTTGTCTGCTTTTGCTCTCTCTTTAATTTCGTCAATAAATGCCATGATTACTGACTCCTCCTTAAAATATGAATTTCGGTACATT
>OGDE01000948.1_pt1 | contig 20575 bp, 18 predicted proteins | sample 1570321 | NCBI WGS metagenome assembly OGDE01 (sample SAMEA2581976, study PRJEB24529) | metagenome | biome: Human gut stool | place: China | collected 2011 | reverse complement strand
CTTCTTTTCACTTGTAGTGCCTCCTTATTCTATCCGAAGCATCCGGTATCCGATTCCGATATGCGTCTGTATATACTGGAGTCCATTTTTATCTGGTTCAAGTTTTTTACGTAATGTTGCCATAAACACTCTTAATGAAGCAACATCATTTTGTGAACAGCTTCCCCAGATCTGCTGTGTGATATAGGTGTGCGTTAAAACCCTTCCGACATTACGTGACAAAAGACATAAAAGCTTATATTCAATTGGTGTCAGATGCAGTTCTTTTCCTTTCAGATAGGTACAGCCAGCTATATAATCTATTTTTAATTGTCCGTTAATAAAAATAGAAGCTTCCTGTTCTTCTCCCGCCTGAATAATGGCAAGCCGCCGCTGTGTCACCCGTATGCGGGCAAGCAGTTCTTCCACCGAGAAAGGTTTTGTAATATAATCATCTGCCCCGGAATCTAATGCTTCTATTTTATCGCTATCTTCACTTCGAGCGCTGATAACAATAATCGGCATATTGGACCATGTACGGATTTTTTTAATTACATCTACTCCTTCCATATCCGGAAGACCCAGATCTAAGAGGACAATATCTGGATGATGTGAAGATGCTTCCATTATCGCAGATACTCCATTGTTAGCCGTAAGATATTTATAATCATGCATTTTTAATGTTGTTACGATGAGATTTCGTATCGGACGGTCATCCTCCACAACAAGAACTACTGTTTTATTCATAAATAAAATCCTTTCGTTTGCCATAGGCGGAAACCCACTACCTTTAGGTGGTGGGAGGAGCCTTGTTAACTGTTACCCAATATGCTACAATAGCCGTAGCAGTTCTTAAAGAGAAAACCGTTAGATGTGCTGCTCATTAAAGACACTCTTTTGTACATTGACAAGATATGAGGTTGCAATACGAAATTCGTGTATTGCGTAAAATCTTAACCGTAAAAGATTTTTTACTGTATAGCATGGGAAGTTTAGTACCTGATACAGTTACAGATGAGCATGTCTTGTCTGTAAAGGGTGCTGTCAGCCACCCTATGATGTAACGCCACTTTAGATAGCAATATCTATCGGGGATTAAAGGTCGGAGGTGTAAGCCGTTAGTACGACTGGGCAGTTACAAGCCCATGACCTTTAGGTCGTGGGTAGTTGACAAGCAATCACCTCTGTTTTTACTTAGCTTATTATACCACGTTGTTTTTTTGTTGCCTACTCCTATATATGCATCATATCTCTGTTTTAACATAAAAAAGCCATCTTGCCGGATAACATTTTTGCTATCGGCAAAATGGCTTTTTCACTTCTTATTATTATCTATTTTGGCATATGTAATTGAATAATAAGATTAATTTATCTCACTTTTTAGTTAGGAATTACTAACTGCTGTAAGAATAGCACAACTCATTAGAAAAAGTCAACACTTTTACATGAGAATAATTCTCACAGAGCACTTATATCACTTCGTGATTTAACCATTTCCGGCTTCGGAATCGTATGGTAAAGATTATATTTCGAACAGTCCAGTCTACAAACATTCCAATCCATACTGCCATCGGTCCCATATGAAATGCTCTTGCAAGAAAAATAACAAGACTTACTCTGCAAAACCACATAGAAAGTACAGAGACTGCCATAGAGAATTTTACATCTCCTGCCGCACGAAGGGCGTTGGTGGCGAAGATGTTGATGGGGCGGCCTATTTCGAGGAGTACATCTATGATAAGGATGGTGGCACCCATACGTATGATGTCGGGGTTGGACGTGAGCCAGCCAAAGATGGCATGCCCCGAAAGGGCGAGGATGCAGGACAGCATGACGGTAATCATGACGGATTTCTTCATGACGTATTTTCCCATAAGGAAGGCTGCGTGAGGTTTCTTCTCGCCTATCAGATGCCCGATACAGATGGCGCCGCCTTGTGCCATGGAGATGCTGAACAGATAAGCGAACATGATGATGTTGACACAATAGGTACGGGTGGCGAGCGCTTCCACTCCCAGCATGTTGATGAAGTAGGTGATGACGACTTGCGACGAGCTGTACGACAATTGTTCGCCGGCAGAGGGCAGGCCTACCTTCATCGGGTTCTTTAGTTCTATCCATGGAAAAGGGCGGAAGTATGCCGGTGGGAAACGGTGGATGTGCTTGCGGAACAGTATGACGAACAGTATAATCATGGAGACACCCCGGCTGAAGGCTGTGGAGATGGCGGCGCCTTCCACGCCCAGTTCCGGAAAGCCGAAGCGGCCGAAGATGAGGGAGTAGTTGCCGATGATATTGAGGATATTGACTACGACGGTGACCATCATCGGGTAGATGGCCTTGTTGGCACTGCGCAGGGAGGCGGAGAGGGTGAGGGATAGTGCCTGGAAGAAGGCGAAAGCGCCTACGATACGCATATAGTCCATGCCGTCCTGCATCAGTTCAGCGGTGAGCCCCATCAGCCGGAGGATGGGATGGACGCAGGAGAACAGTACCAGGCTGACCGTGATACCTACCGCCAGGTTGACGAGGATGGATACGCCGACTACTTGCACTACTTTCTTGTGTAGTTTCGCACCGAGATACTGGGAACACAGAACGGACGTTCCGAGGTTGATGACTTCGAAAACGAGGAAAGTGAGCATGATAATTTGGTTGACTACCCCTACGGCGGCAACACTGTTGTCCGAGTGGCGGCTCAGCATGATGGTGTCCACCGCACCGAGCATCATGATGAGAAGTGTCTCTATAAAAATGGGGGCGGCCAGCTTGGCAAGCCGCTTTTTTAGGCTTTCTTGTTGTATCATTGTCCGTGTATGTGCACTATACTTTAAAAATCGCGCAAAGATAAGGAAAGGTTGAAAAGGACGGTTTGATATGTATCAAATTTTTTTTCTTGTTTTAGGGTTTGAGTGTTAACGTGTTATCTCAAATTGTATGAAAACGGTGAAAAAAATATGTAGGAAAGATTTGCACAGTCCAAAAGTTTGCCCTACATTTGCACCGCATTTGAAAAGAATGCTGGTTATAAAAAAGGAAGTTTGGGTGAGTGGCTGAAACCACCAGTTTGCTAAACTGACGTACGGGTAACCGTACCGGGGGTTCGAATCCCCCAGCTTCCGCACCAAATCTCAACTTTAAGATGACAAAGAAGAGCTGAGTTTATTGCTTAGCTCTTTTTTGAATCTAATTTTCAATCGGGTGGGTTCGTCTAACGGTTAGGACACATGCCTCTCACGCATGTAATACGAGTTCGATTCTCGTACCCACTACAAAAACAAGAAAGCGGTTGACTGATGAAACGGTTAACCGCTTTTTGTTTTTCATTTTTCTGTTGTAATCCGAAAATAGTTTCTATATTTGCACCCGCTATGGCGAAATGTATATTCTATATCTTGTTAGGGTTGTTCCTCATATCGAAGTTCACTTCCGTTTCTGATGATATGGAGGGATGTAAGACACTCCCTACTGCGGATGTGCATTATTTCTCCGGAGCCCAGCACAGCTTGTCGGGGGCAGATGGCAGACAATGCCAGGAAAAAGGGGAGGACGCGAATTATAATTGCCTGGCAGATGCCGGTTGCATAGGAAATACCTTCTCATTACGGCATGCCTCTTGCTCGAAATTGTTGAGGCTTAATCCGGACTTCATTGCCGCCAAGGTTGCGAGAACCCTGAAAACTCTGCTCCCGGAAGAAAAGACAACTTCTTTCCCCTTTACTTTCCATCCCCATAAGATTTCATATAGATATTATGTATATACGCTGAGGCGTATTCTTATTTAGTTTATTTTTTCTTCTCGGCAAGGTCTGTTTTTTATATCTTACATTTTTTTGTTTTTATATTTTCATAATGGGAACTGGGGTGGATGCTTGTTCCTTTTATGAATGGTGTTATATGTTAATGTATTAATAACTAATGTATAATGGAATTTTTATTGGACTTTATACTTCACATTGACCAATATATGATAGATATTGTTCAAGAATATCATACTTGGGCTTATGTCATACTGTTTATAATCATTTTTTGCGAAACGGGATTGGTTGTCACTCCATTCCTCCCCGGAGATTCTTTGCTTTTTGTCGCGGGAGCTATTTCGGCTTTGCCCGATATGCCTTTGGAGGTTAATATTCTCGCTTTGGTTTTATTTATTTCGGCTGTGCTGGGCGATTCCTGTAATTATATGATAGGACACTTTTTTGGACGTAAACTTTTCAATAATCCCGATTCCCGTATATTTAAGCAAAGTCATTTGGAAAAGACACATGAATTTTATAAAAAATACGGAGGAAAGACCATCATTCTTGCCCGTTTTGTACCTATAGTCCGTACATTCGCTCCTTTTGTAGCAGGTATGGGCAAAATGCATTATTATTATTTTATGGTGTATAATCTGATAGGGGGAGCTTTGTGGGTTGGTATTTTCTGTTATGCCGGTTATTTTTTCGGTGATCTTCCATTTGTACAGAAAAATCTGAAATTGCTGATTGTGGCTATTATTGTCGTTTCTATATTGCCTGCCGTTATAGAAGTAGGCAGGAATAAGTGGAAAACTCGCCATTACTAAAATCAAACATATCAAAAACAATTTATTCAAATTACATTTATGAAAAATTCTTTTTTTAGTCGATTTACACCTCAAGAACCTAAGTTTTTCCCTATGTTGAAACGTTTGTCTGAAATCCTGACCTCATCATCGGATTTATTGGTAGAAAGCATGCAGCATGATAAGCCGGAAGAGAGAGAAGACTATTACAAACGCATCAAAGATATGGAACGTGAAGGTGACAAGCAGACTCATTTAATTTTTGACGAATTGGGAAAAACTTTCATAACCCCTTTTGATCGTGAGGATATTCACGATTTGGCATCAACTATGGATGATGTAATAGATGGGATTAACAGTTGCGCCAAACGTATCACGATCTATAATCCCCATCCCATTGCTAATAGTGGAAAAGAGTTGAGTTTGTTGATACAGCAAGCGGCTGTTTATATAAGTAAGGCAATGGACGAATTGGAAATTTTCCGTAAAAAGCCTACTGAATTAAGAACATGTTGTATAAAATTGCATGACATTGAGAATCAAGCGGATGATGTATATGAACTCTTTGTTAAGAAACTATTTGAGGAAGAAAAGGATTGCATAGAACTGATTAAGATCAAGGAGATAATGCATGAATTGGAGAAAACGACCGATGCGGCAGAACGGGTAGGAAAAATCTTGAGAAACCTGATTGTGAAATACGCATAAAAGCAGAAGGTACAATATGGAATTATTAGTGATTATTATTACGTTGGCTTTGATTTTTGACTATATTAACGGATTTCATGATGCAGCCAATTCAATAGCCACCATTGTGTCAACCAAGGTTCTTACTCCGTTCCAAGCGGTGATATGGGCGGCATTTTTTAATTTTGTTGCATTCTTTATTGCTAAATGTATAATCGGAGGGTTCGGAATAGCCAATACTGTATCCAAGACAGTAGTGGAACAGTATATTTCCTTGCCGATTATTCTTTCGGGGGTTATTGCAGCTATTGTCTGGAATCTGTTTACATGGTGGAAGGGGATTCCTTCTTCTTCTTCGCATACGCTGATCGGAGGTTTTGCTGGTGCTGCTATTATGGCTCATGGTTTTGATGCCATTCAGCTCAATATTATTTTGAAGATTGCTGTTTTTATCTTTTTGGCACCATTTATAGGGATGGTTGTTGCTTTTGGATTTACGTTGCTTGTCCTTCACATTTGTCGTCGTGCACATCCGAATACGGCTGAAATGTGGTTTAAGAAATTGCAGCTTGTTTCTTCGGCTTTGTTCAGTATAGGGCATGGACTGAATGATTCCCAGAAGGTAATGGGTATTATTGCTGCTGCCCTGATCGCTGCTCATTCGGAAGGGTTAGGAATGGGAATAAATAGTATCAATGATTTGCCGGATTGGGTGGCATTTTCTTGTTTTACTGCCATTTCTTTAGGAACAATGTCAGGCGGATGGAAGATTGTGAAAACCATGGGAACTAAGATTACCAAAGTAACTCCTTTGGAGGGAGTTGTTGCGGAAACTGCTGGCGCATTTACATTGTATCTGACAGAATATTTGAAAATACCTGTAAGTACAACCCACACCATTACAGGAGCTATTATCGGAGTGGGCGCTACTAAGCGTCTTTCAGCCGTCCGGTGGGGAATAACAAGAAGCCTGATGACGGCTTGGGTGTTGACTATTCCTGTCAGTGGAATATTGGCTGCTGTTATTTACGGAGTAGTTACTCTTTTTTAGGATGACCGGATTGTAGGCTGTTCTAGAAAATAAAGATCTGTCGTGACCGAGGTGACTGGGAAGTTACCTCGGTTTTGTATACATACCCATTTGTAGGTAAAAAGTGGATGAAACTAATAATAAATATAAAATGTTATTGTGAGTTTGTTATTTGTTTCTATTTTTGTAGTGGTCTTACTGAACACAAAAATGAGAGAAAACGCAAAAGGCAGGATTTTTATAGCATGGCTGTTGTTAATGACGCTTATGCCATTTTTCATGGTGAAGACTTTTCACCACCATGAAGAAGATGCCGTTTGCCATTCTGATAGTGGGAATTCTCATGATTCCTCTCATCAGTGTCCCGTGTGCAATTTCACACTTTCACCTTTTACACAAGTTGAAACATTACAACTTCATATTGTTCTTCCGGTTTTTGATTATCAGCCGGAAATAACAGTGGATAAGGTTTGTCAGGTTAAATCTTATCCTTATTATCTGCGTGCGCCTCCCGTTTGCTGATTCACATAGTATCTTTTATTTATTCACAACATCAAATGATTGTAATTTATGCGTATCAGATATGTTTCGGGTACGCTGGGAATGTTTTTTACCTTGTTTTCAAATGCACAGGTAGTTTCTGATACGATTAAAAGTGTGGATTTATCCGAAGTGGTGGTGACTGGATCTTACCGACATGCTCAGGAGAAAAAGACTACCCTGACACTCGAGTTGTTTCAGAAAGATTATTTGAACCGGCATTTTACCGGTAATTTGGTACAGACTTTGAAAAATGTTCCCGGTGTACACTCGATGGATATTGGTGCGGGATTCTCCAAACCTATGATTCGTGGTTTGGGATTCAACCGTATTGCCGTATCCGAAAATGGAATAAAACAAGAGGGGCAACAATGGGGGGCCGACCATGGACTGGAAATTGATGCTTTTAATGTAGACGAGGTACGGATTCTGAAAGGTCCGTCTTCACTGCTCTACGGCAGTGATGCGATGGGAGGTGTCATCGAAATCCTTCCTTTGCTTCCACAAAAAGAGAACCGATTTTTTGGTGAGGCTGCCTTATTGGGAAAATCAGTGAACGGCACTGTGGGCGGTTCACTGATGCTAGGTATTGAGAAGAATGCATGGCTGGTCAGAGTACGTTTTTCAGAACAGCACTATGGAGATTATCATGTACCGGTCGATACCATTGTATATCTTACTCAGTTGGTGCCTGTTTACGGTCGTAAGCTGAAAAACACCGCTGGGTTCGAGCGCAATGTTTCTGTCATGGGAGATTATAGAAAGAAGTTTTATCAGATGAATATTGCTGTGAGCAATGTTTATCAGAAGATGGGCTTCTTTCCCGGTGCTCATGGCATTCCTGATATTTCCCGTTTGGAGGATGATGAGAACAGCCGTAATATTGAATTGCCTTATAGCAAAGTGAACCATCTTAAAGTAACCACGCATCAACAGTATCTTTGGAATGGGATACAACTTTCAGGTGATTTCGGCTATCAGTTCAATCATCGGGAGGAATGGAGTGCTTTCCATACCCATTATGACACTCAGGTGATGCCTGCAAAGGATCCGGATAGGGAACTGGTGTTCAAACTGCATACATTCAGCTCCTCTTTGAAGCTGCGGTTGTCCAGTTCTTCTTCCTGGGAGCATATGGCAGGGTGGAATATGCAGATACAGAAAAATGCGATTGGCGGATATTCTTTTCTGCTACCGGAATACAAGCGTTTTACTACCGGAGCTTTTTGGCTGACGACTTTCCGATTGGATAATCAGTTGTCTGTAACTGGTGGGATACGTTATGATCGGGGAAGGATTGATATAACGGCATTCGAAGATCCTTATTTGGTGGAGTATCTGCACAGACAGGGATATGAAGAAGAGGTAATACAGGCATATCGTTGGCGAAGTTATCCGGTGGACAGGGCTTATGGTAATTATTCCTGTTCGGCGGGAGTAGTGTGGACACCCGCTGCCGGTCATCTTCTGAAGATGAATGTGGGACGTAGCTTCCGTTTGCCGGGAGTCAATGAATTAGCATCCAACGGAGTGCATCACGGAACTTTCCGTCATGAAAAAGGGGATGCCACTCTTTCTTCGGAACAAGGATGGCAGATTGATGCTTCCTATACCTTGGCTTATAAAAAAATGGAACTGGTTGTTTCATCTTTTGCCAGTTGGTTTGATAATTATATTTATTTGCGCCCTATGGGAGAATGGTCTGTATTGCCCCATGCTGGACAGATTTATCAATATAGTGGCGCACGTGCTTTGTTCATGGGTGGTGAGATAAATTTCAATATGGATTTTCTACGCCATTTTAATTATCGTTTAGTCGGTGAGTATGTCTATACTTATAATCGTGACGAACATACGGCTTTAAGTTTTTCACCTCCTGTATCCATGCGTAATATTCTGACATGGAATAAAAAGGATTTTCAGTTGTATGCTGAACTTCAAAGTATAGCTTCGCAGAACCGTATAGCGAGGAATGAAGACCGCACACCCGGAGCTTGTTTGATTCATCTGGGTGGAAGTATTCATATACCTATGGCCAAGGCGGATATTGAAATATCTTTGGGCATTCGTAATTTGTCGGATGTGAAATATTACAATCATTTGAGTTTTTATAGGAAAGTGGAAATCCCTGAACCGGGAAGAAACTTTCAGATTTCGATTAAAGTACCATTTAAACAATTATTAAAATGAAAACAAAATTTTATTTTCTTGTAATCAGCCTATTGGCTATATGCTCTGTTTGTCTGCCTGCGTGTGATAATGATGAAAAAGGGGATGTAACAAAGCCCGTGATCGATTTGATAGAACCCGAAGAGGGAGCGGTGTTGAAAATTGGTAATGAGAAAGGGGTACATTTTGAAATGAATTTGTCAGATGATGTGATGTTGAGATCGTATAAAATCAATATTCATAATAATTTTGACCACCACGGACATGATTCCCGGGCAGCCGGAGAGAAAAACACAGCTTTTACTTTTGACAAGGTATATGATGTTTCCGGTTTGAAGAATACAAAAGTACATCATCATGATATTGTTATTCCGGCCGATGCTGCTCCCGGAGATTATCATCTGATGGTATGGTGTACCGATGCGGCGGGCAATCAGACAGAAGTGGCTCGTAATATTGTCTTGAGTGCGGACGGAGGTACTGAAACGGAACATGATCATGAGTGATTTTTTGTATTAATCGTATTGTGTGTATTAATTGTCTGATGGCGGTCGATGTGAATCGGCCGTCACTTTATTTTGTTAGATGTCGCCAAAGAATAATTTTCTTCCAGGAGGTAATAATCCGTTTGTAAATAGAATATTTGTTCTATAAATAGTGATAATTGTAGCTCTATTTTCTTTATTTTTAGTATATCTTGTTTGATATAACTGCCTTTAATACCTTTGCAACAGGTAAAAACAGAAATATATAACTTTAAAAAGATAAAGATTATGGCTACAAAAAAATTACATTTCGAAACATTACAACTTCACGTAGGACAGGAACAGCCAGACCCGGCTACGGATGCTCGTGCAGTTCCTATTTATCAGACTACATCTTATGTATTTCATAACTCGGCACATGCAGCCGCACGTTTTGGTTTACAAGATCCGGGTAATATTTATGGGCGTCTGACTAATTCCACTCAAGCTGTTTTTGAACAGCGTGTGGCTGCATTGGAAGGGGGAGTGGCAGGACTTGCGGTAGCTTCCGGGGCTGCTGCCATTACTTATGCGTTTCAGAACATTACTCGTGCAGGTGATCATGTTGTAGCTGCAAAGACTATTTACGGAGGTACTTATAACCTGCTGGCGCATACGTTGCCGACTTATGGTGTGACTGCTACATTTGTGGACCCTGGTGATCTTTCTAATTTTGAGAAAGCTATTCAGGAGAATACAAAGGCGGTGTTTATCGAGACTTTGGGGAATCCTAATTCGAATATTATAGATATAGAGGCTGTGGCGGAAATAGCACATCGCCATCACATACCTTTGATTATTGATAACACTTTTGGTACTCCTTATCTGATTCGTCCCATCGAGCACGGAGCAGATATTGTGGTACATTCCGCTACAAAATTTATTGGTGGCCATGGAACTTCACTGGGTGGCGTGATTGTTGATTCAGGTAAATTTGACTGGGTGGCATCAGGTAAATTCCCTCAACTGACAGAACCGGATCCTTGCTATCATGGGGTGCGTTTTGTAGAGGCGGCAGGTCCGGCTGCTTATGCTGTCCGTATTCGTGCTATTTTATTGCGTGATACCGGTGCAACTATCAGTCCGTTTAATGCTTTTATTCTGTTGCAGGGATTGGAGACACTTTCATTGCGTGTGGAACGTCATGTAGAGAATGCGTTGAAAGTGGTGGAGCATTTGAAAAATCATCCGAAGATCAAGAAAGTAAATCACCCTTCCTTGCCGGAACATCCTGACCATGCTCTGTATCAGCGTTATTTCCCCAATGGAGCTAGTTCTATTTTCACTATCGAAGTGAAAGGTGGTCAGGAAGAAGCACATCGTTTCATCGATAGTTTGGAAATCTTTTCTTTATTGGCCAATGTCGCCGATGTGAAGTCATTGGTTATCCATCCTGCCAGTACCACTCACTCCCAGTTGAATGCGGAAGAATTGGCGGAACAGGGTATTTATCCGGGGACAGTGCGTTTATCAATAGGTACGGAACATATAGATGATTTGCTGGCCGATTTGGATCAGGCATTAGCTGGAATTTAATAAGATATATTAATAGAATAAGGAATATTACTACAATATAAAATCAATATATGGATAAGAAGTGTATGCCGGAGGTTTGTGTAAAGATACATTATACATGCTTCTGGCATTACTTTATTTTTACTGATAAAAAAGGATAGATCATTAATCCAAATAGGATTCTTTTTTGTTATTAAAAAAAGAATTTTTGCGGAAGTGGGGTTTCAAAGGCTTAATTTAAGAGTTTATGGATACCGTTTCTTTAACTTAAATACAATGGTTATGAATCTAGTCCTTGCTATTATTCCGGTATTGCTATTAATTATCCTGATGGCGTTTTTTAAAATGTCCGGTGACAAAAGTAGTGTGATTTCCCTTGTCGTTACTATGCTGATTGCTTTTTTCGGCTTTCATTTTCCGGTAAACGATTTGCTGTCTTCTTTTCTGTATGGTGCATTGAAAGCTGTTTCTCCTATTCTGATTATTATTTTGATGGCGATATTCAGCTATAATGTTTTATTGAAGACTGAAAAAATGGAGATTATCAAGCAACAGTTTTCTTCTATTTCTACCGATAAAAGTATTCAGGTATTGCTGTTGACATGGGGATTTGGCGGCTTGCTTGAAGCTATGGCAGGATTTGGTACGGCAGTGGCTATACCGGCGGCGATTCTTGTCAGTCTCGGATTCAAACCGGTCTTTTCGGCAACAGTCAGTTTGATTGCCAATAGTGTGGCTACTGCTTTTGGGGCTATTGGTACACCGGTCTTGGTATTGGCGAAAGAAACGAATCTGGATGTATTGGTGCTAAGCGCCAATGTCGTGTTGCAGCTTTCGGTACTGATGTTTCTCATTCCTTTCGTATTGCTGTTCCTGACCGATTCGAAATTAAAATCCTTACCTAAAAATATTTTCCTGTCTTTGTTGGTCGGTGGTGTCTCATTAGGCAGCCAGTATATTGCCGCCCGCTATATGGGGGCGGAGTCTCCGGCTATTATTGGAAGTATTTTATCTATCATTGTTATTGTAGCCTATGGCAAACTGACTGCTTCTAAAGAGGAAAAAGCAAGGAAAAGCACATTGAAAGGGCTAGAGGTACTGAACGCGTGGAGTATCTATCTTCTTATCTTGTTCTTGATTGTTCTGACTAGTCCGTTGTTTCCCGGTTTACGTACAACACTTGAAAATAATTGGGTGACCCGTATCAGTCTTCCGATTAATGATTCAACTATGAATTATACGGTTTCTTGGCTGACCCATGCGGGAGTTTTACTTTTTGTAGGCACGTTTGTCGGCGGGCTGATACAAGGAGCCAAGATATGGGAGCTGTTTGCTGCACTCTGGAATACGGTAAAGCAGTTAAAGAAAACTTTTATCACGGTAATTTGTCTGGTGAGTTTGTCCACTATCATGGATACGGCAGGTATGATTTCAGTTATAGCCACTGCTTTGGCAGTTGCTACAGGAAGCCTTTATCCGTTGTTTGCCCCTGTTATTGGTTGCCTGGGTACCTTTATTACGGGCAGTGACACTTCTTCAAATATTTTGTTCGGCAAATTACAGGCTGATGTGGCCGGGCATATTCAAGTAAGTCCCGACTGGTTGTCGGCTGCCAATACGGTGGGGGCGACAGGTGGAAAAATAATTTCTCCGCAAAGCATCGCTATTGCCACTTCTGCCGGAAACCAACAGGGAAAAGAAGGAGAAATCCTAAAATCCGCCATTCCATATGCACTGGCGTATGTGCTGATAACCGGAGTGGTTGTTTATATTTTCAGCTGATAATCGTTTGTAAATTCAAGAGGGCGTTTTAATATTACCTGTTATGGATTGATATATCCTGTAAACGAGGATCAACTGTTGAAAAATCGTAAAAAAAGAGATGGATAGGAGATTTATTGCCAAAAAAGAATTTAATTTGAACAGTTTTATAATTTATAAAAAAAAAGAACATGAACGAATTAATTGCTAAAATCAAAGAATTGAACGAAGCTTTTATGTCTGATGCTGCATTGCAGATTGAAAAAGGTAACAAAGCTGCAGGAACACGCGCACGTAAAGCATCATTGGAATTGGAAAAACTGATGAAAGAATTTAGAAAAGCATCTTTGGAAGCTTCTAAGTAATCTTTTATTCGTCTTTTAAAGATTTTTATAAGCCATCCTTCGGGGTGGCTTTCTTATTTTCTACTAAGTTTTGCTCTTATTTCGGGGGATAATTGATATTTTTGTATTTTTATTGGTGGGTGGTTAACCTAAAGGAGAAGGGATGTTTATGAAGAATATGTGTCTATTGCCTGTATGGGCGGTTTTATTGATTATAGCAGGGACTTTCTTTTCTTGTGAAAAGAAGAAGGATATGGCTATATACCGTCAGGCGGATTCTTTGAACTTGCTTTCTTATCGTATGCGCTATAAGAATTTGGACACAGCGTGTAAAGCAGCGCATGACGCCTACAAACTGGCGGATGGATTCCCCTCCCTGCGTGCCGGGGCATTGAATAATCAGGGATTCTGTGCCTTTATCCACATGGACTTTGAAAAAGCCGAAGATCTTTTTCTTCGCGTATATGAGGAATCAAACAATGAATTGGAATGTCTGATAGCAGATATCGGTATGATGAAAATTTGTCAGCGTACCGCCATGAACAAGGAGTTCTATGATTATCGTAACAGTGCGTTACGGCGTATGAAGCGTATCAGCGATGACCGTTCTGCTATAACCGATCCCGGAGAGCTGGAGCGGCTTAATTATGCCCGTTCTGAGTTTTCCATTGCTTCTGCCATTTATTACTATTATTTGCAGCAGGAACAGCAGTCCTTGGAGGCGATTAATGAAATAAAAGTAGACGAGGCACTGGAAAGTGATACTGCCCAATTGCTCTATTATTATTATATGAAAGGGTCTGGCGGTATGTATGAAGCGGATACACCGCAGGATGTGGTATTGGGTGAGTTTAACTATCTGATAGAATGTCTGGGTATCAGCAGGGAACACGGGTATATCTATTTCGAGGCGAATGCATCTCAGGCAATGGCAGAATTGCTGAAAGAGAGGAAAAATTTCGATTTGATTATGGAAAGGCGTCCCAATGTGATGCGTGCCATCAATAGCGAGGACTTGCCGTGGGAGGAACTGACCATGCGTTTTGCCTGGCAAGCTTTGGATTTGTTCAAAAAATATGGAGATTTGTATCAGATTTCGGGTACATACCGCACTTTGGCGTCGTGCAGCAACGAGCAAGGCAGGTATGAAGACGCGCTGCATTACTTGTCGGAAGCGCTGGGGTACGTCAACCGGCATCACGAGAAATATTACCATTGTACGGATACCATGGACAGGCTTCGTTCGTATGTTCCCATGGCTACCACTTCCATTGAACTGGAATGGATTAATGACGATGGTATAAAAAGTGTCCCCGAATGGATCGCCCGTTTCCGTGAACAATTGAGTGTAACATATGCGGCGTTAGGAATGAAACCCCAGTCGGATTATAATCGTAATATTTATCTGGATATTTTGGACTACACCCGCCAGGACAAAGAATTGGAGAGTCGTTATAATGCGTTGGAGAAGGAATCGGAAGCTTTGAACGGACTTCTGGTAGTAGTGGTGATTGGTATCGCTGTCCTTATCATTCTATTTTGGATATTGAATAAAAGATGGCGCGTGCGGAATGCTCTTTACATTGATAAGTTGAAACGTACTTTGGAAATATGCCGTAAGATAACGGCTTCCGTACCCATTGATGCGGGGGAGATAGAGGATGTGACAAAAGCGGTAGTTGCCTCGGTGAAAGAGGATATCCTTTCGTTGGTGGGAGCGACGGACTTCCGTATTGTGGCTGAAAATGGAGAGGGGAAGGAGGTGCCGGGGCAAGGGATTTGTACAAGTTTTATCCTGAATATTCCGGGCAGGGAACAACCTTTGGGCGAGGTGCACCTGTATTCGGAGCACAAAATGAAGAAAGATGATAAAGCACTGATGAGGGTCATTACACCTTACATTTCATGGACACTGGAGAATGGACTGGCCTTTATTTCGTTGGGCGATGAACGGAAACGGCTGGAAAAGGAGCAATATGTCCATGAACAGCATTTGGCGGAGAATAAACGGCAGAATCTGGTGAAGAAAGCCTGTCTGTTTATTGTCACAGGCATTATGCCTTATATAGACCGCATCATGAATGAAGTGCATAAATTAACCGCACACAACTACATTCAGAACGAAGAAATAAAAGAAAGCAAATACCGTTATATCGACGAACTGATTACCCGTATCAATGAGTATAATGATATTCTGGCCTTATGGATTAAGATGAGGCAGGGGACACTGAGCTTGAATATAGAGAATTTTGAGTTGAATTCCCTTTTCGATGTACTGGTGAAAGGGCGTAAGACTTTCGAGATGAAACAACAGACCCTGACCATAGAGCCGACTGCCGCCATTGTGAAAGCGGATAAGGCTCTGACGCTTTTCATGATAAATACATTGACGGAAAATGCCCGTAAATATACGCAGCCGGGAGGAAATGTTTCTGTTTATGCGCAGGAAACGGAATCTTACGTGGAGATTTCGGTGAAAGATGACGGTCCGGGGCTTTCACAGGAAGATGTGGAGCGTATTCTGAGTGAGAAAGTTTATGATTCGGGTAAAATCGGATTGCAGACCAGCGAAAATGTCAGCGAATTGCAAAAGAATAAAGGTCATGGTTTCGGTTTGATGAATTGCAAAGGCATTATTGATAAATATAAGAAGACCAATGAAATATTCCGGGTCTGCCTGTTCCGGATAGAAAGTGAATTGGGGAAAGGCAGCCGTTTCTATTTTCGTCTGCCCAAAGGAGTGCGCAAAACGTTGATGTTGGTACTGGTCGCTTTTCTTCCTGTCCTGACAGGATGTAATGAGGGGAGAGAGAAAGACGGGAAAGCGGAACAACTCACTCTTAATGATTCCATTCAGCGATATGATAAATTATTGGCTGTTGCGAATGAATATGCATACGATGTTTACAATTGTAACATTGATGGACTATACCAACAGGCATTGTGTTATGCGGACAGTGCTCTATATTGTTTGAATAAGCATTATATTATGTATTCGGGCAGCAAAGGGCCTTTGTTGGAATTGGAAGGAGAGGGGGTAGCAGCGGATTTAGATTGGTTCAACCGGCATTTTGATACCGATTACTATGCCTTGCTGGATGTTCGCAACGAGGCAGCAGTCGCCTTTTTGGCTTTAGGTAATCTGGAGGCTTATCGTTATAACAATAATGCTTATACGGCGCTGTACAAACAGATCAGTGAGGACACCTCATTGGAGCAATATTGCCGCCAGATGCAGCTTTCTGCCAATAATAAGACGGTGGCTATCATTCTTTGTGTGGTTATTTTGTTGGTATTGCTGGTGGGATATTATATTCTGTATTTCCGCCACCGTTTGATTTATCGTTATAACTTGGAACAGGTGTTGGAAATCAACAAGCAGGTGTTTTCGGCCTCTTTGCTTGACGGAAGAGCCGACCGGGATATTGCTGCAAGTCTGGTCAAGGATATGTTTGAAACGGTAAATGAGTTGCTGCCCGTTGATGTGTTGGGCGTAGCGGTTTATAGTGAAGACAACCACAGCTTGAATTATGCTTTTTCACCGGTGGAGGATGAGAATGAAGAAATGCGTGAGATGATGGCTCGTAGTTTTGACGCGAAGACACCTTATTGGCGTGAGAAAGATAGGGTAAAATGTTTGCCCTTGTGGGTGGAAGCAGGTAACGAGAATCGTTGCACGGGTGTGCTGGCATTGAAAATCGCTTTGCCTGTGGAGCGTGAGGACGACCGCTTGATGCTGGAGCTTGTGGCCGGATATGTAGCCATCATTGTATATAATGCAGTGGTACTGATGGCGCAGAAATATCGGGATATAGAAAGTGCGCAGGATGATGCGCGCCGAGCCATACGGGAGGAAAACCAGTTGCATGTGCAAAATCTGGTATTGGACAATTGCTTGTCAACCATTAAGCATGAGACAATCTATTATCCTAACCGGATAAAACAGATTATCGACAGGTTGAACACCCGTCAGGCTGGAGAAAACGAAGCTGTGCAAGTAGAAACGATTGGTGAGTTGATCAGTTATTATAAGGATATATTTACTTTGCTGAGTTCATGCGCCGCACGTCAGTTGGAAGAAATTACTTTCCGCAGAGGTGTTGTGAAAGCCGGCGAACTGGCCGATTATGCGGTACGGTATATAAAACGTGCTGGAAAACGTATGCCGCATCGGGTAGAACTGAGGACGGAGGTGGAACATGTTTCCGTATTGGGAGATGTCATTCAGCTGAAGTTTATGTTGGAGAATTTAATAGATGAAGCGCTATCATACGAGGTGGATGGTATTTTGGAATTGTGTATTTATAAGGATAAGGATTTTGTGCGGTTTGATTTCCGCGATACGCGTCGCGAAAAGTCGCAGGAGGAGTTGAACTTGTTGTTCTACCCGCATCTGTCTCGTATGAAGCAGGGGCAGGAAGGAGTTCTGACCGGTACGGAATACCTTATTTGTAAGCAGGTGATTCGTGACCATGATGAATTTGCCGGAAGACGCGGTTGCCGTATCAATGCGCAGCCTGCCGCTGAAGGAGGGTTCACCGTATGGTTCACCCTGCCTGCCCGTTGAATGTAGAATGTAAAAAAACAATGCATATTATGGAGAATAATAGATTTAAAGTCATCATTGTAGAGGATGTCAAACTGGAATTAAAAGGAACGGAAGAGATATTCAGACACGAAATTCCGAATGCGGAAGTCATCGGAACGGCTATGACTGAGAATGAGTTTTGGGAATTGCTGAAAGTGCAGTTGCCCGATATGGTTTTATTGGACTTGGGCTTGGGGGGATCGACTACCATCGGTGTGGAAATCTGTTCTTCTTTACGGAAGAACTATCCGGATATGAAGGTGCTGATTTTTACTGGTGAGGTATTGAACGAAAAGTTATGGGTGGATGCGCTGAATGCGGGTGCGGATGGTATAATCCTGAAGACGGGAGAGTTGCTGACTGCCACAGATGTACAGGCGGTGATGGATGGCAAGAAACTGGTTTTCAATTATCCCATTCTGGAGAAAATAGTGGCACGTTTCAAGCAGTCGGTGGCTCAGGAACAGCGCAGGCAGGAAGCTGTCATTAATTATGATATTGATGAATATGATGAGCGTTTGCTTCGCCATCTGGCCTTGGGGTATACCAAAGAAATGATTACTAATCTGAAAGGGATGCCTTTCGGGGTCAAATCCATAGAGAAGCGTCAGAATGAATTGATAAACCGTTTGTTCACATTGGATGAAAGAAGTGGTGTCAATGCCTGTCGATTGGTGACCCGTGCTTTCGAGTTGCGGATTCTTGACATTGATAATTTGGAACCGGATGAAGAGTAAATATTATTTTCCTCATACCGCTACTGTGTTTTTTCTGCTGACGGTAGCTGTAGCCTTGTTCTCATGGATAGGAAGTATTTATGGGCTGGGGAAGGTGCAAAGCCTGCTCAGTCCCGAAGGAATCCGGTGGGAATTGAGGCATGCTATGGGGAATTTTGTCCAGACACCGGCATTGGGCATAGTAATGATGCTTTTTTTAGGGTTCGGCATTACGGTTCATTCCGGGGTATGGGGTACGTTGGGGAGGATAGTGAAAAGAGGAAAGCCCATTTCCCGTAAGGAAAAACGTGCGTTGATATTGGCAGGTTGTATACTGCTTGTTTATATCATAATGATTATTTGCACCACTTTTGCTCCATGGACTATGTTGCGTAGCGTGACGGGATCTCTCACGAACTCTCCGTTTCAAAAAGGGATTTATTATCTCATTTCGTTTGGTGTGGGATTGTCGGGTATGGCTTTCGGTTATGCATCGGGACGTTTTCGGGATGATAAGGATATAATAAAAGGTATGTCCTGTCTCTTTTCTCGTTTTGCCGATTACTTTGTGGCGCTTTTTTTTATAGTTCAGTTCTTTTCTTCATTGATGTATACGAATTTGGTGGAATGGGTTGGAATAGAGTCATATATAGTGTCTTACGCTTTCCATATTTGTTGCTATTTACCTTTTGCTTGGATGCTGAATAGAAAAAAAATAGATTGTTAATGCAAAAAAGTTGCGGATTCTTTTGGTAATTTCAATAAAAACCGTACCTTTGCACTCGCAATTAAGGATGGTTCCGTAGCTCAGCTGGATAGAGCAACGCCCTTCTAAGGCGTGGGTCTTGCGTTCGAATCGCAACGGAATCACAAGGAAAAATGCTAATAGGTTCATTGACAACTTGTTAGCATTTTCTTTTTATGCTATCTGCACAACATTTGCACAACTTGCGAATAGGGAAAGAAAAAGCCGGGGAATAATTCCGGCTATATTGTTGTTTTAACCCCACCGCTGATTTTGGGAGTTGGGTCGTATTCTGCTTTTTGTCTTCGTTTCTCGTCCTCGTCTTTAAGGTACTTGTTCCTTATCTCTTTGATGTCATTCGTCATTCCCCATACCTTGAAGAAGAGGATGATTTGCAGTACTCCGAATATTAGGAGTATGATGGTTAGAAAGTCAACCATAATCAGTCTATTTTATAAATCATTAATAAATGTTTCTGCCGCATTTTTTTCTGATAGGGTAAATTTTTGATATTCATTAATTGCTTGCTCAATAAACCCTTTATTTTTTAATACCCTCAATTTATTAAGAAGCCTCTCAAAAGCATCTTTGTCTATCTGGTCTATTTTCTTATAAGTATCAACTACAAACTCAATAGCATCTGTATCGTTCAATCCGGTTTCATCCATGTAATATTTGCAAGCTTCAGGTATTCTGTTTAACCGAATAAACTTTGCGATTATACTTTCCATAGAATCGTCAGTATTATATGGAATATTATTGTAGTCTGATGCTTGTATTTGAAGATGTGTAGTTTCTTTTATGGTATCTTCAGAACATGGGCATCTGTTTTCTAATTCCTTCTTTGCTATGATTAGCTTTTCTTCAAGAACTTTCTTAGTATAAGCTTCTTGTTCTTCTTGCTATCTTAACTTTTTTGCTTCGTATTCTTTAGTTTCTTTGACTACTGTAACCTCTGCCGAAATTGCGCTATTATACTTTTCTATAATCCTTGCTTTTTCATAATTGTATTCTTCTTCTGATAGAAATCCTTTTTTCCAATAGTCATGAATGTCACTGAGAGCTTTGTACATGAAGTATCTATCTTCAAAGTTATTTTCTATCATAACAGCAGTTCCAGATGCAGATACCATAAACATGGATTTTCCTCCACCGGAAACTTCGTCAAAGTCTATATGTAATCCAACAATAGCATCAGCCTGAAAAGATTTGGCTTTTGCTTTTAATTCAGCCATTACTTCCTTGTATATGGTGTTTAGCTTGTTTTGATAGGTATTAGAGCGTCCGCCAAAAACATCTGTTAGTGATGCTGCAAAATCAGAGAAAAAATTTGCTCCAATAACTATATTCGCATTTACTACACCTAAGTATCGTTTTATTGAATAATTTTCTATATTATTAGTAGTTGTGATTATCATAATCTTAGAT
>OGDE01000946.1_pt1 | contig 20590 bp, 17 predicted proteins | sample 1570321 | NCBI WGS metagenome assembly OGDE01 (sample SAMEA2581976, study PRJEB24529) | metagenome | biome: Human gut stool | place: China | collected 2011 | reverse complement strand
TGGGGTCTTCTTCCATCAGGCGGGCCAGCGCGCTGCTGATCTTGCCCTCGTCGCCTTTCTTGGCCACGGTGACAGCCATGAACAGGCTGGGCAGCGGGAAGACGGGAGCGGGCATTTTGACCACACGGGAGGCGTCGCAGAGGGTGTCGCCGGTCTTGGCGGAGACCAGCTTTGCGACCGCGCCGATATCACCGGCGCCGATGCCGTCCGCGTCCACCTGCTTCTTGCCGATGACGGTGAGCGGTTTGCTGATCTTTTCGACTTCGCCGGTGCGGGCGTTGGTCAGGGGCTCACCAGCCGTCACTTTGCCGCTGATGACACGCAGGTAGCTCAGTTTGCCCACGAACGGGTCGGCCACGGTCTTGAAGACATAAGCGGCGGTGGGCTCCTCCTCGGTGCAGTGCAGCTCCACGGGCTCGCCGTTGGCGTTCTCAGCCAGAGTGAAAGCGTCATGTGCCGGGCTGGGCAGCAGCTTGTGCATGTTGTACAGCAGCATATCCAGTGCCTGCAGATTGACGGCGCTGCCGCAGAAGACGGGGGTGATGAGGCCGTCCTTGACGCCCTTGCGCATCCCCTCAACGATCTCCTCGGTGGTGAACGGTTCGCCGCCGAAGAACTTCTCCATCAGCTCATCATCGGTCTCAGCGATCGCCTCGCTCATGGCTTCGATCAGGCCCTGGAAGCGGTGGCCGATGTCGGGCAGGTCCACCTGGATCTGCTTGCCGCCCTCATACTTAAAGGCTTTCTGGCTGAACAGGTTGATGTAAACGGGGGTGCCGTCGTCCAGCTTGGCCGGGACGACGCAGGGGCAGACGGTGGAGCCGAACTTGATCTTCATGTCCTCGAGGATCTTGAAGTAGTTGGCGTTTTCCAGATCGCACTTGGAGACGAAGACCATGGTGGCCTTGCCGTTCTTGCGGGCCAGCTGGAACGCCTTTTCCGCGCCAACGGTCACGCCGCTGCGGCCGGACACGCAGACCAGCACGCTCTCTGCCGCGCGGATGCCCTCATACTCGCCCGCCTCAAAATCGAACAGGCCCGGCGCGTCGATGAGGTTGTACTTGATGCCCTCATATTCCACCGGAACGACCGATGCCGACAGGCTGGCTTTGCGCTTTGCTTCTTCAGGGTCAAAGTCCGAAACCGTGGTGCCGTCCTCGACACGGCCCATACGCTCTGCCGCGCCCGAAAAATAGACCAATGCCTCAGTCAGCGTTGTTTTGCCGCTGCCGGCATGGCCTGCAATCAAGATATTGCGGATGTTGTTGCTTGCGTATTTCATATCGGTTTTTTCCCTCTTTCCGCCGCACGGAGCATTCTCTCCGCTTTTGTGGCATATTTTACAAAGATAATACCACACTCAAAGCAATTTTCAAATAGATTGCTTGAAAAAATCTTTCTTCTCCCTGCCAAACTTCCAGAGATGGTTTTGTGCATATTGACTGGACGTGGCGAAAATTGATTGTAAAACGCCAAAAGAAAAAAGCACCCGTGCGCCGGTGGACGCATGGATGCTTTTTGCGTTGAATTTTGAATCTTTTTATGTTATTCTGTAATTGCCGCTGAACAGCGGCGAAAGGCGCTGTCTGCAGATGCAGGTGGTCACGCTCCTTTTCTGGCAATGCGCCAGAGGAGGGCGAAACCTTTTTGCTTCCCCTGACGCAAACGCGAAAGGGGGGGATGCTCTATGACGCTGAGTGAAGTTCTACAACTGCTTGCCATAATCGGCGGAGCAGTTTTTGTAACATTTCAGATTACATGGACGATTTCCAACGGCAAAAAGAAATGACCGCCCAAAGCCTTCCAAGCAAGCGGTCATTCTTTTTGACTAAGCCGAGGAGGAGCTGACCATTGCGGACAGCGCCTTTTCTATTTGTAGTATAGTCGATTTCTCGTATGCTGTCAAGCCTGGACGGGGCATTTAGAACCAAAGGAGACTTGTTATGAAACGCACCGATTACATCAACTGGGATGAATATTTTATGGGCATTGCTCTGCTTACCGCCATGCGCTCCAAGGACCCAAGCAGCCAGGTGGGGGCCTGCATCGTCAGCCCGGAGAACAAGATCCTCTCGCTGGGCTATAACGGGATGCCCATCGGCTGTGATGATGACGCCATGCCCTGGGAGCGGGAGGGCGACCCGCTGGACACCAAGTATATGTACGTCTGCCACGCGGAGCTCAACGCCATCCTCAACAGTGCCCACAACAACCTGAAAGGTGCCCGGGTGTATGTGACCCTCTTTCCCTGCAACGAGTGCACCAAGGCCATCATCCAGTCTGGCATCTCGGAGGTGGTGTACTACAGCGATAAGTACCACGATACGGATTCCAGTGTGGCAGCGCGGTTCATGTTTAAAAAAGCGGGCGTCCGGCTGACGCCGTATCGGGCCAGCGGCCGCCATGCAGAGCTGGAGCTGTAAAAATGCACAGGCCACCCCTTGACCTTGCTGGTGGAGCGTATTATAATAGGGCATGACATTTCGTATAAATATTCATAAATTTGTGTATAGAGAGGGAAATATACAATGAGCCTGAAAAATCGCAGCTTTCTCAAGCTTCTGGATTACACCCCGGCGGAGATCGAGCAGCTGCTTGATCTGGCCGCGGACCTCAAGGCCAAGAAAAAGGCCGGCATCCCGCATGATAAACTCCACGGTAAGAACATTGCCCTGATCTTTGAGAAGACCTCCACCCGCACCCGCTGCAGCTTTGAGGTCGCTGCCCATGACCTGGGAATGCAGGTCACTTATCTGGACCCGTCGGGCAGCCAGATCGGCAAAAAGGAGTCCATTGCGGATACCGCCCGGGTGCTGGGCCGGATGTTTGACGGCATCGAGTACCGCGGCTATGGGCAGGAGATCGTGGAAGACCTGGCCCATTACGCCGGTGTTCCGGTCTGGAACGGCCTGACCAACGAGTTCCATCCCACCCAGATCCTCGCGGACTTCCTCACCATCCGGGAGCACTTCGGCCATCTGAAAGGAATCAATTTCGTCTACTTCGGGGACGCCCGCTACAATATGGGCAACAGCCTGATGGCGGGCTGCGCCAAGATGGGCCTCCACTTTACGGCCTGCGCCCCCAAGAAGTACCAGCCGGACCCGGCTCTCGTGGCCCAGTGTGAGGCCATTGCGGCAGAGACGGGTGCGACCCTCCGTTTTGAGGAGGATCCCGCCGTGGCCGCCAAGGGGGCCGACGTGCTGTATACCGACGTCTGGGTCTCCATGGGCGAGCCGGTGGAAGTCTGGGCCGAGCGGATCAACGACCTGGCCGCTTACCAGATCAACCAGGAGCTTATGAAGATTGCAGGCCCCAAGGCCGTGTTCATGCACTGCCTGCCCGCTTACCACGACCACAAGACCACCGTGGGCAAGGAGATGGGCGAGCGTTTTGGCCGCGACGCCATGGAAGTGACGGACGAGGTCTTTGAGGGTCCCCAGAGCATCGTCTTTGACGAGGCGGAGAACCGGATGCACACCATCAAGGCCGTTATGGCGGCGACGCTGGGCTACGAGGCCTGATGGGCGGCGGACATGTCTCCCGGCCGGATTTCGGGATGCCGCAGCCGGACCCGAACCACCCGCTGACCGAGTTTTACCTTGCGTTGCAGCACGCGCTGGACAAAGAGGGCAGCTTTGCGCTGCCTGCCCTGTACGCGGGCTTTCAGGCCCCGGCCCGGCGCGTTTATGCGGATGAGGCGGCGGAGTACCTGACCCTTTCTTCCACGGCAGGGGAGGGCATGACCCGGCTGCTGGCCCCGGGGCATTTGCAGCTGCTTTACAGCAGCCTGCATGTGATGCCGGACGGGGCCCCGGTGGCCCTGCTGCTGACGGAGGAGTGCACCCGCACCGTGGTTGCGGTACAGCTGCTGCCGCCCTTTGTGTGGGAAGACCCGCTCCCGCCGTTGCCGGACACCCCGGCGGCACTGACGCTCACCCTGACCATGCAGGACGTGGAGGCCATCGACACGGACCCCGCCGCGCTGGGGCGGCGGCTGGTGGAACGGACGCAGGGCAAGCGCTGGCTGCACCACCCGAGAGTGGAAACATTCCTGGCGGAGCGGGTGGCCTTGTTCCAGCGGGTCTACCGCCGCTGAGGAGAGCGTACCCTAAAATCTACCAGAGCCATTTGTTCGGAATTCGGACAAATGGCTCTTTTGTTTTGTGCGTGTTCATGTTATACTTTGCGTACCGGGCCTGCCGAAGAATACGGGCGGGCCTGGGCGCACTGGAAAAATTTTGTGCGTTTCCTGCAATAATCGGGGCCGCTCAACCGTGTAATGAGCGAAATGTCCCCCAAGTACCGAATCAGGATCCATCGAGCCCCGGGTGCCGGGGTGTCAAAGGAGTATGCGAATTATGGGACAGCTATCCAAAGATGAAGTTTTTGCGCTGGCCGTGCAGCGATACAGCGACACGGTGTTCCGTGCCGCCATGCACAATTGCAGCTGCACCGCCGATGCGGAGGATGTGGTGCAGGATGTATTTGAAAAGTTGCTGAACTACAGCGGCCGCTTTGAGAGTGAGGAGCATCTCAAGGCCTGGCTGCTGCGGGTGGCCATCAACCGCTGCCACGACCTGACCCGCGCTGCCCACCAGAAAGATACCGAGCTGGACGAGAACCTGCCTGCCCCGGATGCCTTTGAGGATGGCAACGTGCTGGACGCCGTGCGCTCTCTGCCCGAAAATTACCGCAACGCCATTTACCTCCATTATTATGAGGGCTACACGGCGGCGGAGGTGGGGCGGATGCTGGGCGCCCCCACCAACACGGTGCTGAGCTGGCTGCGGCGGGCGCGGGCACAGTTACATACGATGCTGAGGGAGGAGATCGAAGATGAGGTGGTTTGAATATAAGATGGAGGTCGATGACCTCCATGCCTCGGATGATTTAAAGGCAAAGCTGCTGGCCATGCAGAGCCAGCAGGCCGTCTTGGCTCCTGCTGCAAAAACCGTCACGCGGAAACAGCCGGAAGTGCCTGCCCACAAAAAGGCGCTCCACTTCCCCAGCAGTCGTGTGTGGAAAGGGCTGGCTGCCTGCGCGGCGTTCTGCGTGGTGGCAGGTGGTGCGGCTTCCGTGCTCCATCTGGGAGTCATCGGGGTGGGAGGGGCCAAATCGTCCGGCCCGGCCACATTTTCTTCCCGGGAGGCCACCGGTTTCAGCATGGAAAACTCTGTTTCTTCTTATGCCATGGCCAGCGCCCCGGCCGTGGCCGACGATACCATGAACGAAAGCAGCGCCGCCGCAGGCGGCGCGGATACCGGCACGGCGGTGCTGACCAGCGGGGAGCTGGAGAGCGCCGGGGAGAGTGCTCACGCCGCGGAGAGCAGCAAGATCATCTACACGGCCAACCTGACGCTGGAAAGCAAGGATTACGACGCAGCCCGCGCCGCGCTGGATGCCGCGCTGGCGGAAGCCGGCGGCTATATGGAGTCCAGCGACGAGTACGCCAACAGCGGCAGCCGCCGGAGCCTCAGCCTGACCCTCCGGGTCCCGCAGGAAAATTATGAGAGTTTCCTCGCTGCCGTGGCCGCAACGGGCAATGTGACCTACAAGAGCCAGCAGGCCGAGGATGTCACCACCCAGTATATGGACATCGAGGCCCGGCTGGACAGCCTGAAAGAACAGCGCGCCCGTCTGCAGGAGCTGAAAGCCAATGCGGATAACCTCTCCGACCTGCTTCAGATCGAGTCTTCCCTGAGCGATGTGCAGTACCAGCTGGAAAGCTATCAGAGCCAGCTGGACTGGTACAGCCGCCAGGTGGAGTGCTGCACCGTCTACCTCTCGCTGGAAGAGGTGCAGACCTATACCCCCGTGGAGGAGGGCTTTGGCTCCCGCATCCAGAACGCCCTGCGGGAGGGCTGGTCCGGCTTTGTGGAGACGGTGCAGAGCGCGGCGGTCTTCCTGGTGGGCCACTGGCCGTTCATCGTAGTGGGCGCTGTCTGCGGCGTGATCTTCTATAAAGCGCGCCACCCGAAGCACAAAAAGCAAAAGTAAGATTTTTCTTTTCAAAAATGCTTGACATCCACCCGGTGTTGTGGTATTATACTTGAGCAGTCAGCGAGCGGCTGACGCGGACAAGTAAATATCGCGGGGTGGAGCAGTCTGGTAGCTCGTCGGGCTCATAACCCGAAGGTCGTTGGTTCAAATCCGGCCCCCGCAACCACCAAGCGTCTCGGAATGATCCGGGACGCTTTTCTTTTGTCCTTTCGTCCCCCAAAACCAAAGCCAGCCTCTGACCGGAACGTTCCGGCCGGAGGCTGGCTTTTTGTGCGTCTTATCCCAATTTTTTGGCATTCTTTTGGGCAAAGAAGAAGCCCGCGGCGCTCACGGCCACCACGACATAATAGGTCGCGATCCGGAAGAGCATCAGGACGCTCATCGTCTCGCCCCGGGTGAGAAACGCGCCGAATACCAGCAGGAATGCCGTCTCAATGGAGCCCATGCCGGCCACATTGGGCAGAGCGTTGGAGAGGAAGAGCATCAGTGCGGTGAGCAGCTGCACCTGCCCGAAACTCAGAGCGCTGGAAAGCCCCATAAACCGCAGGCAGAAGGAAGGGATGGTGTACATCAAAAAAAGCTTGCAGAGATGGACCGCGAAAATTTTCAGGCAGCGGGATTTTTCTGTCAGCAGGTGGCGGCTCTCTTCACTCAGGGTGTCCAGCTGGGTCTGCCAGCTCTCCCGGCGGGCCTGCCATTTCTCCGTCTTGGGCAGCAGGCCCAGAGCCCTGCGGGCAAGGCTCTGCACCAGCGGGGCGGTGCAGAGGAGCACCAGCCCCAGGATGACCCCGGCCACCACCGTGTAGGCGGCGGGCAGGTAGCTCAAAACGCCAGTGGCGTGGGCCGTGAACCACTGCCGGTTCCAAAGCAGCAGTACCGTGGCATACACCAGAACGGCAGCCTTATGGAAGACGTATTGCAGGGTCATCAGCCCCACGCCGGGGCCAAGCCCCAGCCCGCAGCGGTGGAGGTAGTAGGTCTGCATGGGCACCGCTCCGGCCCCCAGACAGATGACGTTGCCAAACGTGCCCATCCATGCGTTGTCGATGCCGTGCCGCAGGGTAAAGCCGGGCAGGCGGCTGCGCACGATGAGCCAGCTGGCCACACCCTCCAAAAGCGGGTAGGTGATGCCCAGCGCCAGCACCAGTGCTACCTGTCTGAGGGAAAGCTGGGCCAGCGCGGCGGAGATCTCGGCCCAGTGATCTTTGAACAGCAGGATGAGCACGCCCGTCAGGGCCAGCAGGATGGCTACGGAGAGCAGGGCTTTTTTGCGGGAGGGGGCAGGGCTCTGGTTTTGGCTTTGCCGGGGCATGGGACACGCTCCTTTCTCAACGGGATTTGAGGACAGTATAGCATACCCCTGCGGGCTTTTTGTGAACATGAGACAAATTTTTCTTGGCAAATACAGCAATATGATAAAAGGGACAGGCGTCTGCCTGTCCCTCGAGGGTTATTTGTTGTTCAACTGTTCCACTTTTTCGGTCAGCTCTTTTACCGCCGTGGTCAGCGTCCGGGCGAACGCTTCTTTGGAATAATAGCGCTCGTAGAGGGCGCGGCAGTCGTCGTGCATGGCGGCCAGTTCGGCGGGGTGCTCAATGGCCCAGCAGAGCAGCTTTTCCAGCTGGGCGGGGTCATCGTCCCGGTAGACGAAGCCGTCCACACCCTCGGTGACAAGGCCCGCCGTGCCCGTGTGCTCCGACACGATGGAGGGCTTGCCGAAGATCAGGCCCTCGGTGACGAAGGTTGGCATGGGGTCATCGCGGGAGGCGCAGACCAGGCAGGTGCACTGCTGCATCAGGGATTTGATCTCGTCCCGGCTCAGCCGCTTGCAGTAGAAGACGTTGGCGGGGCAATCGGCCGTCAGATTCCGCACGGCGTCCATCATCTCCCGGTCGGCTGCCTTGCCCACAAAGAGGAACGAGGCTTTCTGCCGTATCTCGGGGGGCAGCAGCCGGATGGCTTTGCAGAAGATATCCTGACCTTTGCGCCGCTCGAACGAACCCACGGTGACGAAGAGCGGGCGGCCATTGGCGTAGCCCAGGTCGTAGACCGGGAAGTCTTCTTTCGAGTAGTCGGGCAGGCCGTAGATGAGCTGTTTGATCTCGAACTCGGGCCGGACGGCATGCATGGCCGCCGCCGCGTGCTTGCCCACGGAATAGACCTCCACATTCGGGGCGATGGTCTTGGGGATCTGGTGGGCAATGTGCGGGTAGCCCGCAAAGGCATCGTGGAGCCACCAGAGCACAGGCACGCCGGTATCGCTCAGGGCCCGGAGCACCCGCCCGCTGACCACGGTGTTGACAATGACGAAATCGGCGCAGAGGGCCAGCCCCCACAGAGCCGGGGAGGAAACACACCCTGCCCGGGTGATGACGGCGGCACCGGCATCCCGGAACAGCTGCAAAGAACCGTTGTCACTGGGGCCCAGCACCGTCACTTCATAGCCCATGCTGCGGAGCACGGGCACGGCGCTCACCATCACGATGGGAGCACCCGTCATATCCAGCACATGGCTGATGAGGAATGCCCGCTTGCCGTGGAGAGAATAGGCATCCTCGGCGCAGATGTCTCGCTCAAAATGGAGCAGGGCCTGTGGGACGCGGGTGCACCGCTCGCTCAGGCGGGCGGCAGCGTCCAGCAGTTCGCTGACGCTCTCCGGGTCCTTTGCGGCGGCGCGGCAGCGGTCCAGCAAAGCGCGGGACACCAGCGCGCAGCCGGTGCAGGAGATGTGGGCGTCGCTCTGGTAGAGGGCGGTGGCACCGTTGTAGCCGAACACGGCGTCGCTGAGGACGAGATCCGCCCCGTCTTTCAGGGCGGCGGCAAAGTAGTTGAGGGCGGTGGACATCAGCTCCACATCCTCCCGCACCAGCAGCACACCGGCCACGGCGGGGGTGAGAGCGTCAGCCAGCGAATCCACCAGCCGGAATTTTTGGTGGAGCTGGTCGCGCAGGGTGTTTTCCAGCGCCACCCGGCGGCCCGGGGCATAAACAAGAAGATAGAGGCTCTGCGTATCGGTATAAACCTGCCCGGACAGCTGGGTCCGCTGCAGGGGACTGTAACTGCTGTACATGAATGTTGTCGCTCCTCTGTCAGTGATGGGTGCGCTCAGCGGCTGCGGTGGAACCAGCCCAGCAGACGACGGAACGGTGAGGTGATGCGCCAGCTGCTGCTGGACAGCACCCCCTCCAGCGATTTTTCATAGGCCTGGCAGCGGGCGGTCAGCTCCGCGTTGGCCTGGTGCAGCTCGGCAATGTTTTTGTGCAGGGCGTCCACAGTCTGCTGCTGCTCCGCGTTGGTCTGCTCCAGCTGCTGGATGTGCCGGGCCTCACTGTTCCAGGTCTTCTGGAAGTGCTGCACCCCCTCCAGCACCGCGTTAAAAAGGGGTTCGTCCGTCAGCGTCTCCAGCGGGAAATAGCAGTAGGAGACCACCAGCTTCATCCCGGCGGGGTAATGGGTCAGCCCCTCCAGCCGGAAATTGGGGTCATCGCCCAAAAACAGGATGCTGTTGCCCGGCAGCGTCAGGCCGTTGGCGGGCACGCAGAGCAGCCGGTCGTCCGAAAAGCTCAGGTTGGTGATGCAGCAGGGCAGCTCACCCGGGTCAAACCGCAAAGCCTGCGCGGCGGTGGGCAGCTCAAAGGTCGCTGTCACGGTACCGGTCAGCTCGTCGCAGACATAGTCGGGGGCGGTCAGGGTGTCCCGCTCGGAGAAGCCGAAGCCTGCATCAAAGTAGAGCAGCGGCTGCAAAAGGGTGGGGGAATCGGTGTGCATCTCGCGCTGGGGGTGGGCCGCCAGATAAGACTGTACCTCTTTTTCCAGGTCCAGGCAGCGTGCCGCCAGCCGGGAACACCCCTCGTCCGAGAGTTTGAGCTGTTGTTCCAGGTCCGCAATGCGGCTGCGCAGAGCCGCTTCAGGAGTTTCGTTGTTCATAGCCGGATTCTCCTCAGTTTTTATTATTCAGCGGCAGAGCCGCAAAAATTCAATGTTTCGCCACATACCGCCGGTGTTCCGCAAAGTGTCTGCGGCGAGCAGGGAAGAACTTGAGCATCACGTCCCGGCGGCGCAGCAGGATCTCACACAGGAGGAAAATGCTGCCCAGAGAGACGGCATACTGCAGCCAGAGGCCTTTGGTGGGGGCGGCAGCGTATTTCTGTACCATCAGGTACCAGGGCACTGCCGTGAGCTCCACGGTGTGGATGCAGAAGATATACAGCGAGCGGCGGCCCACCGCCTCAATGAGGTGGGTGACGGGGTTGTCCAGCAGCCGTTGTACTTTCATAAACAGGACGATGAAACCGAGGCCCACAATGCCGTCCAGCAGGATGCTGACCGGGCCCATGGTCCACTCGCCCAGGGAGACGCAGTCCGTTTTGCCAGTCAGCAGCACACCCAGGGCGACGCCCAGCGCCGCTGCCAGCAGGCCCAGGATGGCCAGAGGCCGGAACTTTTTCTCAAACAGGCGCTTTTTCTTGGCCAGGAACCCGATGTACAGGTACGGCACCGTGACCATGCCCTGCGCGATGCAGAACGGGGCCTCCCACACAAGAGAGATGCCCCAGCCCAGCAGCATGGTGCCAAGTACGGCCCATTTTATGTAGCTCTCAGGGAAAATATTCAGGATGATGTCCAGCAGGATCCATCCGATCATCAGCGCCAGCAGATACCACATGGGGCCGCAGGAGAAAAATTCCTGCCCGAAATAGGTGGCGGTGTGGGGCAGGCCCAGCACAAAACCGCCCAGCACTTTATACGTCTCGTAAACGGCGTTGTTCCAATTGCCGAATGTCTTATAATGAATGACGAAATGCGCTATGGTAGTGGCAAGCCCGGTGTAGGCGTAAGGCTTGAACAGGGTCTTGAACTGCTGGCTGATGCATTTGCCAATGCTCCGCTTGCGGAAACCGTAGCCGCTGGCGATGTAGAACGCCGCCATCAGTGATTCGCGGTAGGCAAACAGAAAAAACGTGACGGGCGTGATGGTGGAAACATCACCCACGGGGTAAAGCTCCGAGGTGTGGGCAAAGACGATCAGCAGCATACCGACGCCTTTCAGCAGGTCGAACATGCCCAGTGAGCTTGCAGTACGAGGTTTGGTACCTTCCATGAAAGGGCTCCTCCTTTGCGCCGCAGGATCGCCCCGGGATGGCAGAAAGCCGCCTACTTGGCGCAAAATGATAAAAGTTGGATTGTTTTGTGGGACTAGTGTTGTTAAATAGTATAATGCTTTTTCCTGTGGCTGTCAATTTGAATGCGGCAGGGCGATGAACAAAGTGTACCACAGGGTTTAGCCCCCTCGCAACAAAAGGAAGGATTTACATGCAATTGCACAAACCGGAATGTAACTTTTACTTGCATATTTGTGCAATGAAATATTGCACTTGAGGCCTCTTTGCGGTATACTGATGCCGGGGGAGTTTTTTCCCAGCGTTTTCCGTGATATCCCAAAATCAGACATTCTGACACAAAGGAGAAGAATACAAATGGCAGAGAAGATCAAAGTTCCCGCTGGTGTGTATGATATGGTCACCCGCTGCATGGAGCAGGAGTTCCCGGACAACGTGGCCATCCGTTATGTGGCCGAAGACGGCAAGACCGTGGTGGAAAAGCACTACCGCGAGTATGCGCGGGACATCCGCAAGATGGTCTCCTACCTGAAAAACGAAGTGCCGGACCTCAAGGGCCGCAGTGTGGTGCTGCTGAGCCGCAACTGCTATGAGTTCTGCGTGGCGTCCTACGGCATCATTCTGGCCGGCGGCGTGCTGGTCACGCTGAACCAGAAGAAGACCTGGGACGAGCTGGAATATGAGCTGGGCCAGGTGGAGCCTGCCCTGATTTTGAACGACGGCATCGATTACGGCTGCCGTGCCCAGCTGGAGGCCGCTTACGGCCCGCTGCTCCGCCCCATGGACTGCTACAAGGATTCCACTCCCGGGGAGCTGACCAACTGTGTGGACCACGACGGCCTCATGATGCTGATGTTCACCTCCGGCACCACCGGCCGCAGCAAGGGTGTCATGCTCTCGGAGCGGAACATGTGCTCCACGCTGGTCACTTACTCCGAGGTGGCCGAAAACTGGATCACCAACCGCCTGCCCGCGGGCCAGAAGCTGCCTCTGAGCCACATGACCCTGCTGCCGCTCTTCCACATGGCCTGCTTTGTCTGCGTCATGTCCTACCCGCCGGCAGGCTGGGCCCTGAACCTCTGCGGCGATATCCGCGATTTCTACCGCGACCTTGGCCTGATGCACAGCGACGTCATGGCTTCGGCCCCCATGCTGGTGGAGACCATTTACAACGATTACAAACGAGGCCGCGTGGAGCGTCTCAACGGTCTGTGGGACCTGTGCTGCTCCTCCGCCGCCCTCGACCCCAAGATGCTGGAAGAGCTGGCCGCCAACGGCTTTGTGGTCAACCAGTGCTATGGCATGACCGAGACGTTCGGCGACGGCATCCTCAATTTTACCCAGACGGCGGAGCACATGAGTGCCGTTGGCAAGCCGGATGATCACTGTGAGTACAAGGTGGATGAGACCGGAGAGATCTGCATCCGGGGCAACAGCGTCATGCTGGGCTATTATAAAGACCCCGAGGCCACCGCTGAAGTCATCGACAAGGACGGCTGGTTCCATACCGGTGATCTGGGCCGCATCGACGAGGATGGCTACTATTACATCACGGGCCGCAAAAAGAACCTCATCATCCTGGCCAATGGCGAAAACGTCAGCCCTGAAGAGCTGGAGCACAAGCTGGCTGCCTGCCCGGCGGTGCAGGAGTGCATCGTGAAAGAAAAGAGCCAGAAGATCTGCGCTGTGGTCTACTGCGCAAAGGAGCGGCAGGCCGAGGTGAAAGACTTTATCACCGAGTGCAACCGCACCCTGCCGCTGTACAAGCGGATCAGCGCCGTGGAGTTCACGGCGGAGCCGCTGCCCCGCAACGCTCTGGGCAAGCTGCTGCGCAAGTAAGGCCGGAACCTGGATGCAGCAAAAATAAAACAATTGTAAAAGACCGCGCCGCGCGGTTGCAATTCCCTGCCAAAACAGGTATTATTAAGGTATTGGCAGTGCTTGCAGCTGCCGGCGTGTTGTTGCAAAAAAGAAAAAGGCAAGGAGCGAAAAGAATGATCGATAACGCGTTTGAACTTGTAACGCAGACCATGGAGCGGCAGTACCCGGATCATGTGGCGTTTCGCTATGTGGCCGCCGACGGCGAGACCGTGGTGGAAAAGACCTATGCCCAGTATGTGCAGGACATCCGCCGTGTGGTGACTTATCTGCGCGGTGCCATCCCTGATATCAAAGGCAAGCGGGTGGCCCTTCTGAGTAAAAACTGCTATGAATACGGCGTCAACGCCTTTGGCATCATCCTGGCGGGCGGCGTGGTCGTGACCCTGAACCAGAAAAAGACCTGGCCGGAGCTGGAATATGAGATCGGCCTGGTGGAGCCCAGCCTCATCCTGAACGACGGCATCGACTATGGCTGCCGGGATCAGCTGGTGGCCGCTTACGGCCCCATCCTCCGCCCCATGGACAGCTTCAAGGACAGCGAGCCCGCCATGGACATCACCAACACCCGCGGCCACGATGACCTGATGGTGCTGATGTTCACCTCCGGCACCACTGGCCGCAGCAAGGCCGTCATGCTCTCGGAGCGCAACTTCTTCACCACCACCGGGGCGCAGGTGGTTTTCGGCGGTGCCATGCTGGATTACAAACATACCCACATGCCCGAGAACAAGAACGATGTGTTGAGCAACTTCTGCATCCTGCCCCTGTTCCATCTGGGCACGTTCATCTGCCTGTTCGTCTGGCCCTGTAAGGGCTGGGCCCTCAACCTCTCCAGCGACCTGCGGGATTTCTACCGCGATGTCCGGCTGATGCACAGCGACGCCATGGCCGTGGCTCCCATGCTGATGGAGTCCATCTACAAAGATGTCAAGCGGGGCCGCCGGGAGCGTCTCAACGGCCTGTGGAACCCCTGCGGTTCTTCCGCCATGTTTGATGGCAAGATGCTGGCTGAGCTGGCCCGGGAGGGCATGATGATCACCCAGGTGTATGGCATGACCGAGACCTGCGGCGACGGCATCATCAATTATGCCCAGGACGAAAAGCACATCCGCTCGGCCGGCAAGCCTGACGACCACTGCGAGTATAAGATCGCTGAGGACGGCGAGCTCTGCATCCGGGGCGGCTGCGTCATGCTGGGCTACTATAAGGACCCCGCGGCCACCGCGGAGGTGGTGGATGCCGACGGCTGGCTCCACACCGGCGACCTGGCCCGTGCCGACGAGGAGGGCTATTATTACATCACCGGCCGCAAGAAGAACCTCATCATCCTGGACAGCGGCGAGAATGTCAGCCCGGAAGAGCTGGAAAGCCTGCTGGCCAAGTGCCCGGCGGTGAAAGAGTGCGTCGTCAAGGAAAAGGGCAAAAAGATCTGTGCCGTCATCTACTGCGAGGAAGCAAAGCAGGAGGAAGTGCGGGAGTACATCACCGCTACCAACCGCACCCTGCCGCTGTATAAGCGGATGAGCGCCGTGGAGTTCAGCACCGAGCCGCTGCCCCGTACCGGCACCGGCAAGCTGCTGCGCAAATAAACAACAGGATAAACCAGCCCGCCGCGGGGCACACTGTCCCCGCACGGATTTGTAAACGGGAAAGGAAGCTAATCACTATGGAAAGATCCGAAATCGTATCCCAGATCCTCGCCATCCTGGAGGATGTTGCTGAAATTTCGCCCGAAGATGTCACCGAAGACAGCGTCCTGATGGACGACCTGGACCTGTCCTCCATGGAGATCCTCACCGTGGTGGCAGACCTGGAGGAGACGTTTGGCCTGCGCATCCCGGAAAAGGAGCTGCGCAACTTTGTCACCATCAGCGACCTGGCCGATTACCTGGCCGCCCACGTGGGGTAAACGCCCATGAATGCGGAACAGCGCTCTGTTTTTCAGGGCATCGTGTATTATTACCGGGAGCATACGGTCCTCTGCCGCTATGAGCTGACGATGAAAGACCCGGTGGATGCGGAACTGCTCCAGCAGGCTTGTGACGAGGCCCGGCCCCTGGCGGGGTATTTCTTCCAGAAAGTGGTCTGGGAGAAGCGGGAGGCCCACCTGGCCCCCAACGACGCGCCGTTCCGGGTCCGCATCGGGCATGTACAGCCCCACATCCCGGAGGATACCGACGACTATCAGCTGGCCTGCAGCTGTGAGGGAAACCAGATCTTTTTCGACTGGTTCCACTTCCTGGCCGATGGCCGGGGCGGTTCCCAGCTCATGACGCTGGTGCTCAAGCTCTACTGCAACCTGCGGTATGGCACGGCCTTTGCCTGTGAGCCCCTTGTGTCGGACCCGCCCTATGACATTGAAGACATTCTGGCCCGGTACCCGGAGAGCCAGGTGGAGAACGACATGCAGAAAGAGGTCACCCAGACCAGCGAGGCAAAGCCTCAGCTCGTCCGGGTCCGGCTGGATAAACAGAGCCTTCTGGATGCCGCTCTGCCGCTGGGGGTCAAACCGTTCAGCGCGCTGATCGCCCTCTTCTGCAAGGCGGGCCGGGAGTACTTTGGCCGGGATGACCTGATGTACAACTATTCCGCCGACGCCCGGGATGCCATGGGCACGCCCAAGGCCCTCTTCAACTGCGTGGCCTCGTTCCAGCGGCCGATCACGGTGACGGAGGCCGATACGCTGGCCACGCTGGTGCCTGGCGTGGAGGCCGACATCCGCCACAACCTGACCAAAGAGCCCAAGCTCTTCCGGGTGGCGGAGCAGATGGGCTGGGTGTACCAGGTGTACCGCCAGCGCGCTTCCCTCAAGATCAAGAAGCGCGTCTTCCAGATGGGCGAGTACATCAGCGGCTTCCCCTCGGATTTCTGGGTCAGCTATCAGGGCGACCCGTTTGTCCCTGCCGACCCGGACTTGGAGAAGTATCTTACCGATTTCCAGACCTGGGTGCCCGCCGATGGTGCTTCCATCGGCGTGGAGTGCACGACACTCCACGGCGTTATCACCATCTGCATCCAGAACAAGGCCCAGAAGCCCGGCTATGCCGCCGCCCTCCGCCACGCGTTTGAGTCCGCAGGTGTCAAGGTGCTGGAAGCCGCCGAGCTCGGCCCCTCGCCCTATACATCCCCCTACATACCGTAAACAATATGAAAGCTCTCCCTTTGGGAGAGCTGGCGCGTCAGCGCCTGAGAGGGCGAGCCCGTTAAAATTCAACATACAAACACAGCGATACGATGCTTCTGACAAACAGAACTCGTATCGCTGTGTTTTTTACTCGGTTTTCGTTGGTCTTATGCTCACCTCGCCGTGCTGCAGGGCGGCCCGGCGGCCACCCTCCCGCTCCACGAGGAGGGCACCATTGTCATCAATGGCGATGGCCCGGGCCGCGTAGGTCTCGGCGGCGGTGCAGACGGTGACCCAGTGCCCCGGCACAAAGCAGCGGGAGCGGTACTCGTCCAGGCAGTCGAAAGCCGGGCAGAGGGCCAGCAGCTCCCGGGCAATGGCCCCGGCCAGCGCCGCCCGGCCGACAGGGGCTGGCCCGCCCGGGAAGAGACTGCCCGCTGTACGGGCCAGCTCTTCCGGCCAGTCGGCGGGGGTGGTGGTCAGGTTGAGCCCAATGCCCACCACCAGCCATTCCAGCAGGCCGCTCTCCACGCTGGTGCCGGCTTCCGTCAGGATGCCGCAGACCTTTTTGCCCTGATAGTAGAGGTCATTGACCCACTTGATGCCCAGCTCGATGCCGCAGAGCTTCTGCACAGCCCGGGCCACGGCCACGGCAGCCCCGACGGTGACGCCCAGCGCCTCGGAGGCGGGCACGGGTGCCCGCAGCACCAGAGAAAGATAGATGCCCTTGCCCGCCGGGCTCTCGAATCGGCGGCCCATCCGGCCCCGGCCCGCGCTCTGCTGGCCCGCCAGCACCAGCGTGCCATGCGGGGCCCCGGCCAGTGCCAGCCGCTTGGCCGTCTGGTTGCTGCTGTCCAGCCGCTCGTAGACATAAACCGGTGCGGGGTACTCGCCCACGGCGTCGGCGCAGAACGGGTCCCCGCCCAGCAGCCGGTAGCCCCGGCGGGGGGCGGCTTCCAGCGTGTACCCCTGCGTTGTGAGGGCGGCAGCCGCCTTGTGGATGGCCGCCCGGCTCACCCCCAGCGTCTGGGCCAGCTGCTCGCCGGAGATGTAGCGCCCCTCCGCACCCGAAAGTGCCTGCAACAGGGCCTGTTTTGTGGGAATTGCCATGGCGGTGGACCTCCTTGTGTGATATAGTAAGTATACCACAGAAAATTTTTTTGAGGAAGCTGCAGGAAAAAGCTTTCCCGGCTCGTATTCAAAAGCAGAGGGGCGTGCAAAACAGCACCCCCGCACCACGGGAAAGGAGGCGGCGCGGACGATTGACCACATTGGAATTTGACCGGCTCGTGCGGCAGTATCAGGGCCTCGTCTACACCGTCTGTCACCAGCTGGTGCCGGATGTGGGCGAAGCCCAGGATCTGACGCAGGAGACCTTTCTGGCGGCCTGGCGGAGCATCGACCGCTGTCCGCCCGGGTTTGAAAAGCAGTGGCTGGCCCGCATCGCCTCCAACAAGGCGAAAGATTACTTACGCAGCGCCTGGGTCCGGCGGGTGAACACCCCTGGCGACGAGGTGCTGGCGCTGGAGGGCGCTCCGCCGGAGTCGGACCCCGAGCAGCGGGTGTTGGAGACGTTGGGCGAGGAAGAACTCACCCGCCGCATTCTGGCTCTGCGGGAGCCCTACAAGACGCCCTGCCGCCTGATGCTGCTGGAGCAGCATACCGCTGTGGAAGCGGCCCGCCTCTGCGGCAGGCCCCAGAAAACCGTGGAGGCCCAGGTGTACCGGGCCAAAAAGATGCTGGCCGCCCAGCTGCGGGCCAGTGGGGCGGAAGCCCCGCAGAAACCGGAAAGGAGGAACCAGAATGGATGAAAAAGAACTGGAATTGTTCCGGGAGGACGGATGCCTGACCGATGAGGGCTTACAGGCCCTGCGGGATGGGCAGCTGGACGAGCTGGGGCGGCTGGAAGCGGCCGAACACCTCTCTTACTGCGACAAATGCATGGACCGCTACACGGCCCTGTTGACGGCGGACGTGCTGGAAACGCCGCCCCGCGGGGTGCATGGCACCATCATGACGACGATTTGGGTGCGGCTGATGCAGAGCACCTATGGCCGGGTGGCCGTGGCAGGCGTTGCCGCCGTGCTGGCGCTCAGCCTCTGGCGGTCCGGGGCCATCACGGCCATGCTGGGCCGCGGCTGCGACCTGAAAACCGTTCTGCCCTCCCAGACCATGAGCACCCCGCCGCAGGAGCTGACGGGAAAGCCCATGGAGACCCGGCAGGAGTTCTACCACAAACTTTCCGGCGTACTGGAAAATCTGCTCCCGGGCAAAACGCCCGACGCCGGAGCGATCCCGACCACACCCAAACAAAGTGTAACCTGAGAATGTGAGGATTTGTTATGCTGAAAAATGGATTGCTGACCCTGCTGTTCGCGTTCATCCCCGGCGCGGGCCAGATGTACCAGGGCTATATGAAACGGGGCCTTTCGCTGATGCTGATGTGCTGTGCCATCTGTGTGCTGGCGGTGCTGTTTTCCCCCATTGCGTTTTTTCTGCTGCTCGTTTTTATGTACAGCTTTTTTGATACCCTCAACCTCCGGGCGCAGATCGCCCTGGGCAATGCCCCGGCGGATGACTATTTGGTCCACCTGGACCCCAAGGACAAGCGCCTTGCCCGGCTTCTGCTGGACAGCCACAAGCTGGTGGGCTGGGCCCTCATCGCCTTTGGCGCGCTGATCGCCTACGAGAACATTATTATGAATCTTTTGAACGATGTTCTGTGGCGCTGGGGCCGGGACAGCGTGGTGTTCCGGGCGTTTTATCTGGTGATGGACCGGCTGCCGGATGTGGTGCTCTGCGTGGCCCTCATCCTCTGTGGTGCCTGGCTGGTGCGCGGCCCCCAAAAGGCCGGCAAAAAACAGGCCGAGGCACAGGAAGACGCTGCCGGGGATGCCGACTTCCAGGAATACCATGCCCAGCCGGATGCGCCGGAGATGACCCTGTCGGATGACACTTCCGCAAAGGAGGAAAATGGCCATGACGAATAACGAACCGGATATTTCAACAAAAATCGTCCAAAACGGAAAGGAAACGACAGCGGATACCGCCCCGGAAACGAGCTGGGTCCCGAAAAATCCGCCTCCTGCCGCCGCACAGGCAGAGCCGGTCCGGCGGGTGGGCAGTGTGACGCTGGGCATTTGCCTGATTACTGCGGGGATATTTTTCTTTGCTTATCACTTCCTGCCGAATTTTGACGCGCTGCTGGTGCTGAAGATCGTTCCGGCAGCAGGCCTCGTTCTGCTGGGGTGCGAGGTGCTGTACTATGCCAAAAAGCCGCAGCGCGGCAAATACGATTTCGTCTCGGTGTTCGTCTGTCTGGTCCTGATGGCCTGCTGCTTTGGCCTGACCCTCCTGCCGCTGGTGTGGGAACAGGTGAATCCAGAGGTCCAGCGGCAGGAACAGAGGCTGAGGGATGCCTACCAGCAGAGCGTGTACGAAAAGTTCCAGCAGGAGGCATCGGACATCCGCCTCAAGGACATGGGCTGCTGGGTGGAGCTTTACAGCAATCACAACGATGTGGAAAAGCTGACACCGGACAACACCGAAACGCTGGAGCTGAACGTCTGGCTGCAGGGCCCCTATGACAGTGCAGAGGCCTTTGCAAAAGACTGCCGCCGCCTGACCAATGTGGTCCAACAGATGGAAGTGCAGCCCAAACAGATCGGCTTTTTCTGCAGGGGATTTTCGGATGCGGACAGGGACCTGTCCTCCGGCAGTCTGGCGCAAAAAGAAAACTATGAGCTGGATCTGAACGGCACCGTCCAGCTGGACTGGACGGCCGAGGAAATGGCAAAGGCCACCGATGTGGAGTCGCTGCTCGAGGAAGAGAATGAGCAGTGACTGCTCCCGTTCCCTCACTGGCGGGAGGCAAAGCTCCCGAAGCCTGATCGGATGCAGCCATACAAATTTTGTATTTCTGCAATACCAAACAGACCTTTTACAAAGGGCTTGTCTCTCGGTACAATATAGATGCGTTCTATAGAGGGACGACGGACAAGGAAAAAAGTGCAAAAACCAACCGCCACGGCATCTGTCACCGTGGCGGTTGGTTTTTTACTTGTTATGGGAGAGGTTTATTTCTTTGCGATCATCTCGGTGTAAGCCAGCACCAGCGGGCCCACGCCCTTGGCGTCGTTGCAGACGACGGGCTCACTGAAGTAATAGGCCAGAGAGCCGTCCCGGTGGTCTTTGCCGCCAAGGCCGGCCACCAGGCAGATGCCGCCCAGCTGTAAGCTGCCGTCCGGGTTTTGGGAGAGGTACTTGTCGCAAGTGCCGTAGAATGCTTTCTCGGCCCAGGCAGCCATCCGCTTGGGCAGGTAGCCCAGGCGCACGCCCTTGAGCACCGCATAGGCGAACAGGGCAGTGCCGCTGGTCTCAAGGTAGTTGCCCTCCACGCCGGGGTGATCCATCACCTGCCAGAACATGCCGGTCTCCTCGTCCTGGAACTTGTGCACATCCT
>OGDE01000941.1_pt1 | contig 20665 bp, 19 predicted proteins | sample 1570321 | NCBI WGS metagenome assembly OGDE01 (sample SAMEA2581976, study PRJEB24529) | metagenome | biome: Human gut stool | place: China | collected 2011 | reverse complement strand
GTGCAATGGTTACTTGCTATCAGGAAAAGGGAATCACACATGATAATCTGAGTCTGACGGATCCGGAACATCCAGGAAAATACAAAAAGATGCCGATTCTTGGTGATCTGCATGAAGTGCTTATGCGTAAAGAAGAATGCAGACGTATGGCGAATATATTAAATCGTCTGGTGAGTGGATCGGCATCCAGTTTTAATCAGCAGACTAATGTGGATCTGGAAAATAAATATGTTGTGCTGGATATTTCGGAACTTTCTGGTGATTTGCTCCTGGGAATGTTTGTGGCACTGGATTTTGTCTGGACAAAAACAAAGGAAGACCGGACAGTAGAAAAAGCGGTTTTTGTAGATGAAGCATGGAAACTTCTGATGTCTAATGATTTGGCAGGAGAATATCTGATTGAAATATTCAAAACAATCAGAGCTTATGGTGGATCGGCTATCTGTGCCACACAGGATCTGGCAGACTGTTTTGCGGTAAGAGATGGAAAACTTGGACGCGGTATATTAAGCAACTCAAAAACAAAAATTGTTCTGAACATGGAAGGTTCAGAAGCAGAACGGATTCAGGAGGAGTTGGATCTTTCAGAAGCCGAAACCAATTCTATTATTCATTTTGAAAGAGGAAATGGTCTGATTTCCACAAATAATAATAATTTGATTGTTGAATTTAAAGCAAGTGCTCTGGAAAAAGATCTGATTACCACTGACCGCAAAGATCTTCAGGAATTGAAAGACAGAATCCGGAAATATGGTACAGATGCTTATGGCAGGAAATAGTGTGAATAAGAAACGGCATTAAAAACGTTACAAAGGACGTATAAGAGGAATGAAATTAATTATATGTCATAAAAAACGTTTTGTGATGACGTGTAACAGATGTCTTTTGAAAAAGACATGAAAAAACACATTATATGCCACATAAAAAACGTCATTTATGTGGCATATGTTTATCATGGAAAGGATAGACCAGATGGAAAACAAACAAAAACCCGTGGAACGTGAAACCAGACAGTTAATTCAGACATATAATGTGCTCTTAAAATCTCAGATTTATGCATATTTCGCAAAAACCCAAAGAGATCATTTTGTAGGACGTGCATTTAAGACGCTGGAAAAAGAAAAACAGATTTATATTCATCAGGATCTGGAAATGGCAGCAATAAATGAAGAGGCATTTAAAGCCAGAAATGTAGGAACTTTGCAGGCATTTTGGGTTCTTCTGGATATTATGGATCAAAAAGAGGTAGACCAGCACTTCCTTGCATCAAAAGAGGAATATCCTGTTCGCATTGTGTTATGCGGTGAAGGAGAAATCTATGACATTTTGTATGTGTCAGAGAATGAGGTACAGGTTACCAACAATTTGTTTACCCGGAAGATGACAGATGATTGCGGGCATATCGTTATTGTGGAAAAGCCCGGGTACATACATGAAATCAGGATACCGGACGTGCTTGGATTTTGTACAGTGAAAGAAGGTGGAGAAATCGAATATTACAGAAATGCGGATGGATGAAAATGATTCATTTTTTAAATTAAAAGAACAGTTAGAAGAGGTTCTTGGCACACTGACAGAGCGTGAGCAGAAGGTACTTACACTTCGTTTTGGCCTTGAGGATGGACGCGCAAGAACACTCGAAGAAGTTGGAAGAGAATTTAATGTCACCCGTGAACGTATTCGTCAGATTGAGGCGAAGGCACTGCGTAAGCTGCGTCATCCAAGCAGAAGCCGCAAGTTAAAGGATTATCTGGAGTAAGATGGTAAAGATATCAGACAGATTAAAAACGGCGGCTTCGTTGATCCGGGAAGGTGCGGTGCTTGCAGACGTGGGGACAGATCATGGTTATGTTCCAATCTACCTGTTAGAGCAAAAGAAGATCAAGAGCGCGATCGCAATGGATATCAATAAGGGACCACTGGAACGCGCAAGGGAACATATTCATTTATATGGTATGGATGCATACATACAGACCAGGCTTTCGGATGGAGTCGCAGCACTGGAAAAGGGCGAGGCGGACTCCATACTGGTTGCCGGTATGGGTGGCGGGCTTGTGATGCATATCTTAGAAGAAGGAAAAGATATCTGTCAGGCGGCGGGAGAACTGATCCTGCAGCCCCAATCGGAACTGTGCAGTGTCAGGGAGTATCTTGCCGAAAATGGATATGTGACGGAAGCAGAGCGCATGGTATTTGAGGATGGCAAATATTATCCAATGATGCGTGTACACTATCAGGCAGAGAAAAACGAAGATGCAGATAAAGCAATAAAAGATATGGAAAACAGTAAAGAGCAGAAAAAAAGCAGATATAAGGTCGAATGTTTATACGGCAGATATCTGCTTATGGAAAAAAATCCGGTACTGCATCAATATCTGGTGAAAGAACGCCAGGTGTTTGAAAACATTCTGGACAATCTTTTTAAACAGCCTGAATCAGAAAAAATAGCCGTGCGCATGGAAGAGGTAAAAGAAGCGCTTGGTTATAATGAAGCTGCGCTTGCATATTATAGAACGTGAGCTGTCATTGATGGAAACGAGGTTGCGTAGAAAAGCCGGTTTCTGTCAGAAGGGACGGACAGGAAAAATGACAGCAGGCGAAGAGAATGGAGACCTTGTATATGGGAGAAGAACAGATCGTTGTAAAAATCGGGGAGAAAGAAAAAACATATCCGGCAGGAGTCAGTTTCTTAAGTATAGCACAGGAATATCAGGATCAGTATGAGGATGATATCGTGCTTGCACTGTATAATAACAGACTGCGCGAATTAAAAAAGACCGTAAAAAAAGACGGCGAATTGTCTTTTCTTACAACGTCTGATAAGACCGGAAAGCGTGCATACCGCAGAAGTGTTACGCTGCTGATGCAAAAAGCAGTTTACAATCTGTGGGGCAGAGAGCAAATTGGCGTTTATGTCAGATATGCCATCGGTCAGGGATATTACTGTGAACTGATGAAAGACGGGGAAAGCTGTAAGATCACGGAGACAATGATCGGGGCATTGAAAAAAGAAATGTACCGTCTTGTGATGGCGGACCTGCCAATCGAAAAATACAGTATGAATACGGATGAGGCAGTAGCTTTGTTCCATGAACTTGGAATGAAAGATAAAGAAAAACTGTTTCGTTACCGCCGCAGTTCCAGGGTAAATATTTACGAACTGGATCATTATAAGGATTATTTTTACGGGTTTATGGTACCGTCGACCGGATATTTGAGATATTACGATGTGACAGCATATCAGGATGGTTTTGTACTTTTATTTCCGGGAAAAGAGGCGAAAAAAGTTTCTGAATTTGTGCCGTCGGATAAATTATTTTTCACGTTAAAACGTTCAAGAGACTGGGGAAAACTGCAGCAGATTGATACGATCGGTGCACTCAATGATGCCATTGCAGCGGGAAAAACGCAGGAGATGATCTTGACACAGGAAGCATTGTTTGAAGAGCGTATCGGTGCACTTGCGGAAATGATCGTTAAGGAAGAGGGAAAGAAATTTATCATGATCGCGGGACCTTCTTCATCCGGAAAAACGACTTTTTCACACCGCCTGTCCATACAGCTTGCAGCAAAGGGATTAAAACCGCATCCGTTTCCGCTTGATGACTATTATGTGGATCGTGATAAATGTCCGCGTGATGAAAATGGTGAACTTGACTTTGAATGCCTGGAATCACTGGATGTAGAGCTTTTCAACCATGACATGAATGAACTTCTGGCAGGAAAAGCAGTCAATCTGCCGATCTTTAATTTTAAGACCGGAAAAAGAGAATACAAAGATAAGATCATGCAGTTAGGAAAAGATGATGTGTTAGTCATTGAGGGGATCCATGGACTGAATGATAAATTGTCCTATTCCCTTCCGGTGGAGAGCAAATTTAAGATCTATATCAGCGCACTAACACAGCTAAATATCGACGAGCACAACTATCTGCCGACCACGGATGGAAGGATGATCCGCCGTATTGTGCGCGATGCAAGAACAAGAGGTACCTCAGCGAAAGAAACGATCGCTATGTGGGATTCCGTGCGCCGCGGTGAGGAGAAGAATATTTTCCCATTTCAGGAGGGAGCGGATGTGATGTTTAATTCCGCATTGATCTATGAACTGGCAGTATTAAAGATATATGCCGAACCGCTGCTTTTTGCGATCGACAAGGACTGTCCGGAGTACCTTGAGGCAAAGCGTCTCTTAAAGTTCCTGGATTATTTCCTTCCGATGTCTCCGGATGGAATCGGACAGAATTCCATTATCCGTGAATTTATCGGCGGTTCGTGTTTTAATGTGTAAAACATGGAAAGAACCTTGTCTCGGCAGGACTAAGAGAAAATAAGAAAATCAGGCTTGCACAAATAAGAAAAAAAGTGTATAGTTAATCGGGTGTCATGCTGGCAGAATGTGCCGGAAGACAAATGATGGATTTAAGTAGGACAAATGATCGCGGCCCGTTTATCGGGGTGAGGAAAGTCCGGGCTTCACAGGGCAGGATGCCGGATAACGTCCGGTAGAGGCGACTCTAAGGATAGTGCAACAGAAATATACCGCCCGGTATATGCCGGGTAAGGGTGGAAGGGCAGTGTAAGAGACTACCGCCTCTCTGGTAACAGAGGGGGCATATGTAAACCCCATCCGAAGCAAGACCGAACAAAAGCGTTGACGTGGCCCGCCAGCTTTAGGTAGGTTGCTTGAGGCGGCTGGTAACAGTCGTCCTAGATAGATGATCATTCCGACTGTGGCTTGCTGCAGTTTAGACATAACCCGGCTTATCGTCCTGCTTAAATCAGATATCAATAGATAAGAAGATATCCATATGTGGAAATATAACCAAAATCTAAAATGTTTCTTAAAAGACAATAGGAATGTTGACGTTTGTGAGTATTGGGTTTACCATAGCGTCATGGACAAAAAACGGTGCCAGAAAGGTGCCGTTTTTCCGTACATAAATAAAAATGCGATTGACGGGATACATGCAGTTATATAAGGCTGCATGTGATTACACGCGGTTGTATCTGGGTAGAAAGGGATGTCATAGATGAAAGAAAAATTACGACAGTTTATGATCGGCAGATATGGAGTGGACGATCTTTCACGGGCACAGATTATCGTATCGATGGTTCTGTTACTTGTATCCACATTTTTATCTGCATTTTTCCGGGTAAATATTTTATACTGGCTTGGCCTCGCATTGTTAATTTATTCCTATTTCAGAATACTCTCACGGAATGTGTCAAAGCGTTACGAAGAGAACCAGAGATATTTAAATGCGAAATACCGGGCAGTGGTAAAGAAAAACAATCTGAAAAAACGCTGGGCACAGCGCAGTACTTACCGTTTCTTTAAATGTCCGCAGTGTAAGCAGACAGTCAGGGTGCCGAAGGGAAGAGGAAAGATCTGCATTACCTGTCCAAAATGTAAAACAGAATTTATTAAAAAAAGCTGACAAAGGAGAAAGGCCTTGTGTTTGGTTATATCAATATCAATCAAAAAGAGCTGACGGAAGAAGGCAAAAAAGCATATCAGGCATATTACTGTGGGCTTTGCAGACAACTGAAATCAAATTGTGGAACCAAGGGACAGATGCTGCTTGCATATGATATGACGTTTCTGATTGTTCTGCTGACCGGTTTGTATGAACTTCCGAATGAAAAAACAAAGTTTACATGTGCGCTGCATCCGACGCAGAAGCGTATTGCATGGATCAATGACGCCACAAAATATGCGGCGGATATGAATCTGATCTTAGCGTACCACAATCTGATTGACGACTGGAATGATGACAGGTCGTATACCAGGAAGGCATTTGCAAAAATGCTGGATAAGGATTATACTCGTATCATGTCAAAATATCCGAGACAGGTAGGTGCCATTGAGGAATATATGAAAAAGACCGGGGATGTTGAGAAACACCAGGAGACAAATCTTGATCTCGTTGCCGGTCTGACCGGAGAGATGGTTGCGGAGGTGTTTTGCTGGAAGGAAGACGAATGGGCAGAGGAACTCCGCACGATGGGATTTTACATGGGAAAGTTTATCTACCTGATGGATGCGTACGAGGATTATGACAGGGATAAGAAGAAAAACTGCTATAATCCGCTCACATTTGTTCAGGAAGAACAGGCGCAGGATCTTGATACCTGGTGCCGGCTGCTTTTGACAAGTATGATGTCAGAGTGTGCGAAATCGTTTGAGCGTCTGCCGATTCTTTTGCATGCGGATATTCTGCGCAATATCCTGTATTCGGGTGTGTGGTCGAAATATGAATATCTGCAGATCAAAAAACGCAGGATTGAGGAAAAAGCAAAGAAAAAAGAGCATAAACAATGAGGTTTGATTTATGATGGATCCATATCAGGTACTTGGTGTGTCACGAAGTGCCTCCGATGAAGAAATAAAAAAAGCATATCGTTCCCTAAGCCGCAAGTATCATCCGGATGCCAATGTCAATAATCCGAACAAGGCACAGGCGGAGGAAAAGTTCAAAGAAGTACAGCAGGCGTATGACCAGATTATGAAAGAAAAGCAGCAGGGAAGCGGCTATGGATATAATTCAGGAAACAGTTACGGATATGGGGGCGGACAGAGTTACTATTATAATCAGAGTACTGAAAATCCGAAGCTGCAGGCTGCTGCAAATTACATAGCAAACCGCTGTTATGCAGAGGCACTTAATGTTTTAAACGGAATTCCTTTCTCTGAGAGAAGTGCACGCTGGTATTATTACAGTGCCATGGCAAATCAGGGGGCAGGAAATAATATCATCGCAAAAGAGCATGCCGCGCGTGCAGTGGAGATGGAACCAAGCAATTTTGAATACCGGCAGTTCCTGCAGCATTTAGAGTATGGCGGAACATGGTATACGAATATGGGAAGCAGCTATGACAGACCTTATTCGAGTGCGGGTAACTGGTGTCTTAGCATGCTGTTTTTAAATATGCTCTGTAACTGCTGTTGTTTAAGGCCGTTTTAGAAGCGGGATAAAGTCTTGCCACGGAAAAACATAAAATACTGGAACGAAAAATACTGCCGGATTGATGGATCCGGCAGTATTTTATTGTTAACGGCGGTTTGGATTTGTATATTTTTCCTCACAGTATTTGCAGCGGTATACTTCTTTTTCCGGGTCGGTCAGAATAAAAATCTGATCTAATTCCTGTTCGATTGAAGTGATGCAGCGTGGATTTTTACATTTGATCACGTTTTTGACCTGCTTTGGAAGACGAAGTTCTTTTTTGGAGACAATCTTATCATTCTGGATCACATTGACGGTAATATTATGGTCAATAAAGCCTAAAATATCAAAGTCGAGTGCATCGATCGGACATTCTACCTTTAAGATGTCTTTTTTCCCCATTTTGCTGCTCTTGGCATTTTTGATGATCGCAACCGGGCAGTCGAGCTGGTCTAATTTCAAATCATGATAAATCTGCAGGCTCATGCCTGCCTGAATATGATCAAGGACAAATCCCTCATGGATTCCACTGATATTTAACATTGTTCTCCTCCTTATTCAACCTTAATTTCAAGCAGCGTTAAGATCAGCGCCATGCGCACATAGACAGCATACTGTGCCTGTTTGAAATAAACAGCTCTCGGATCGTCATCTACTTCTACGGAAATTTCGTTGACACGTGGCAGCGGATGTAATACGATCATGTCTTCTGGAGCAAGCTCCATTTTTGCTTTGGTTAAGATATAGAAATCTTTTAAGCGGACATAATCTTCCTCGTTGAAGAAACGTTCTTTCTGGACTCTGGTCATGTAGAGGACATCAAGCTGTGGGATGGCATCCTCTAAACGCTCAACCTCAGTAAAAGGAACGTTGTTGGCACGCAGGACATCTTCGCGGATATAGCTTGGAATACGCAGTTCTTCCGGTGAGATCAGTACAAATTTAATGCCTGGATAACGGATCAGGGCACTGATCAGGGAATGGACGGTACGGCCAAATTTTAAATCACCGCAGAGTCCGATCGTCATATTGTCAAGACGTCCTTTTAAGGAACGGATGGTAAGAAGATCGGCTAATGTCTGGGTTGGATGCTGATGACCGCCGTCGCCGGCATTGATAACTGGAATTCTTGATTTCTGGGAAGCTACGAGAGGTGCACCTTCTTTTGGATGACGCATTGCGCAGATGTCTGCGTAACAGGAGATAACTCGGATTGTATCGGAAACACTTTCGCCTTTGGATGCGGAACTGGAATCAGCACTGGCGAAACCTAAAACAGAACCGCCAAGATTTAACATGGCAGCTTCAAAACTTAACCGGGTTCGTGTACTTGGTTCATAAAAACAGGTGGCTAATTTTTTGCCTTCACATGCGTGTGCATATTTGTTCGGGTACTTCTCGATATCATTGGCAAGGTCTAAAAGCTTGTCTAATTCATCGACGGAGAAGTCCAATGGGCTCATTAAATGACGCATATAAATCCTCCTTTGTTTTGCGGAGCAAAATGTCTGCTATGCATGCTATGCTTAATAGCTTGCATAGCATGTGCCTCTTGCAGGAGCAGAGGATTTTCCTCCTTATGTGATGCTGACTTTTTTCAGCATTTTTTCTATCATATAATAATCACCATCTGATTTCAAGAAGAAAAAAATTTACGTTATATTGATAAAATATGCGTCCGTTTTCAGATATTTTCAGACAGGGAAGGTTATATATCAGTAATTGAAAATAAAAATTTCAGGGGGATTCCGAGGTGTTACACCGGATGAGAATGCGCTCAAATAAAAGTCCGGCAGCCATCCACAAGGGAGCATAATCGAGTCGTATGACCCCGTCTATGTTTGTTTTGGCATGACTGTAATCCCAGGGGCACATGCCGTGGCGTTTTAAAAATGTGCCGCTGATGTATTCAAAAGAAAAAATGCCAACGGAATAGATACAGCCGCGAAGAAGTGCCGGAAGATTTTTGATACTGTGGTACAACGGTGCAATTACGGCAGCAGTCCCGTAGATGGGAAACATCCATACGGATGTCCGCCCAATCAGACGTTTATCCTGTTTCAAAAAAGAGCCTGTGGAGGTAAAAAGAATCTCCATGCACCAGCCGGTCAGTCCGCAGACAAAGAAGTTTTTTGTAATCATATTTGCATGTCCCTTTTATATAAAATCATGGTATCAGTATGTCACACGGAATTTAAAAATATGTAACTTTTTTCTAAAATAAAAGCGGAAAACTTGTAAAAACAGGCGTTCTGTCATATAATAAAAAAAGTGTATTCTTGAGGAAAGAGAATGCGGTTAGATCAATTACTCAAACATTTTTCATACGAAAGCGTGCAGGGGAGCCACGACCTTATCATTACGGATATCTGTTATCATTCCGGAAAAGTAAAGCGGGGGTCCCTGTTTGTCTGTATAAAGGGGCAGTACACGGATGGACATGATTATATTATGGATGCGGTAAAAGCGGGGGCATTTGCAGTGGTGGTGGATGAAAGCTGTATGGTAAATGTCCGCTGGGAATGTTTCATTTACACAGAACATGGAAAAGTGCGCGTGCATGAACTCGTGCGCAATTACGGTATGGCTGTGATAGGTGTGAAGGATACCAGGCAGGCTCTTGCGCAGATTTCGGCTGCATTTTACGATTACCCGGCAAAAAAGCTTAAGATCATCGGGATCACCGGAACAAAAGGAAAGACGACGACGGCGTTTCTTACGGCAGGAATTTTAAAAGAAGCGGGATACAAGACCGGCATGGTAGGTACGATATGGACATATAACGGGAAAGATGTAAAAAAGGCCGGACATACGACACCGGAATCTAGCGACCTGCAAAGAGAATTAGCGCAGATGGTAAGCAACGGATGTGTGTGCTGTGTGATGGAGGTATCCTCACAGGGAATCAAGATGCAGCGTGTGGAAGGGATTTTTTTTGATATCGGGGTGTTTTTAAACATTGAACCGGATCATATCGGACCGGGAGAACACGCATCATTTGCAGAGTATCTGTACTGTAAAAGCCGGCTGCTTCGACAGTGTCAGGCAGGAATTGTCAACCGTGATGACCGGAATACGGAAAAAATACTGTTTGGTCATACCTGTGACATAGAAACTTTTTCCGTGCTGGGAGAAAACGGTGTGGATGCCCCGGGACAAAAGGCAGATATCGTGGCAGAAAGGATCACTTTTTCCATGAAAGAAGGAAGGTTATACAGCCACTTTTTTACGGATGGAAAAGAAGAATTCCTATTGCAGATGCCCGGAATTTTTAATGTTTCCAATGCGTTAGCTGCGATCCTTGTGGCACGTCATTTTAAAATAGCACAGGATGTGGTAAAGGATGCACTGCAAAGACAGACTGTGCCGGGGCGGTGTGAAAACGTCAGGATATCAGATAAATTTGTATTTCTGGTCGATTATGCACACAATGAGATGAGCCTGCGCAATCTGCTTGGAACATTGCGGGGCTTTGATCCGGGGCGGCTTGTCGTGATCTTTGGCTGTGGGGGCAACCGCTCAAAATTAAGGAGAGGCAGGATGGGTGAGACAGCGGGAAGACTCGCGGATTTTACGATCCTGACATCCGATAATCCAAGGTGGGAAGATCCGGAACTGATCTTAGATGACATTGAGAGCGGGATAAAGGGTACGAGCGGGGCATACATACGCATTGCTGACCGGAGAGCAGCGGTGGCATATGCATTCGATCATGCCAGGGAGGGCGATATTATCGTCCTCGCAGGAAAAGGGCATGAGGACTATCAGGAGATCGGTGGTGTCCGTTATCCGATGGAGGACAAAGAACTGGTAAAGAAAGCAGCAGAAGGACGTGGCAGATAGAAAGAAAGGCATGGAAATTGGAATGGCAGAATATGCAAATATCATTGTGGATATTTATCAGGGAAAATTAGATAAGACGTTTCAATACCGGGTGCCGGAGAGACTAAAGAGTACAATCGCAGTTGGTATGCTGGTAGCAGTTCCGTTTGGATCAAGAAAAATGCAGGGTTATGTGATCGAGCTGACGGATGTCTGCGAGTATGAGGAAGATAAGATCAAAGAGATCCTTTCGATTGTAAAGGGCGGTGTCCTGATCGAGTCGCAGATGATCGCCCTTGCAGGATGGATGAGGGAAAACTATGGCGGCACCATGAATCATGCCTTAAAGACAGTACTGCCGGTCAAAGAAAAAAAGAAGGCAAAAGAACAGAAAACGATAAGACTTGCACTGCATCCGGTCGAAGCGAAAAATGAGCTTGCGGAATGCGAGAGAAAGCATAAAACGGCAAGGGCAAAACTTCTTGTGGCATTGTTAGAACAGCGGGAGTTAGAGTGGGAGACGGCAACGCAACAGATGTCTGTTTCCGCGTCCGTGATTCGTGCGATGGAGGAAGCCGGTATTGTAAAAGTGGTGAGTAAGACCGCATACCGCAATCCGGTCGGCGGTCTTGATCCGTGCGGGGAACAAAAGAAGCTGAATGAGGAGCAGCAGAATGTCGTCTCGAAAATTACGATGGAGTACGATGCAGGTGAGCGGAAGACTTACCTGATCAAGGGTGTCACCGGAAGCGGAAAGACGGAAGTCTACATGGAACTGATTGCACATGTGCTTGCGCAGGGAAAACAGGCGATCGTTCTGATCCCGGAGATTGCGCTGACCTATCAGACGGTGCGGCGTTTTTACAACCGTTTTGGTGCACAGGTATCCATCATCAATTCAAAACTTTCGGCCGGGGAGCGGTATGACCAGTTTGAACGCGCAAAAAACGGAGAAATTTCTGTGATGATCGGACCACGTTCGGCACTTTTTACACCATTTCCGGCGCTGGGAATCATCATCATAGACGAGGAGCATGAGGCTTCCTATAAGAGTGAGACCGTGCCAAGATATCACGCGAGAGAAACCGCAATACAGCGGGCAAAAATGACAGATGCGGTCGTGGTGCTGGGCTCCGCGACGCCTTCCCTTGAGAGTTATTATAAGGCAGAAAATGACGAGTACTGCCTGTTGGAATTAAAACACAGGGTACAAAAGCGCCCCATGCCTTTGTGTGAGATCATCGACCTGCGCGAGGAGTTAAGGAGGGGCAACCGCTCGATCTTAAGTGACCGTCTGAGTGAGCTGATGGAGGACCGTCTGAAAAAGGGAGAACAGACGATGCTTTTTATCAACCGGCGCGGTATGGCAGGCTTTGTCTCTTGCAGAGCCTGCGGTCATGTGATAAAATGTCCGCATTGCGATGTTTCACTGAGCCAGCATGGAAGCGGCGCGGCGACACGTCTAGTCTGCCATTACTGCGGATATACGACGATACAGCCCGGTTTGTGTCCGGTCTGTGGCTCTAAGTATATCAGTGGTTTTAAGGCGGGCACGCAGAAAATAGAACAGGTGGTAAAGGCGCGTTTCCCACAGGCGCGTGTGCTCCGGATGGATATGGATACCACCAGAATCAAAGATGGGTATGAGCAGATATTATCCGCATTTTCAAATCACGAGGCAGATATACTGATCGGTACACAGATGATCGTAAAGGGACATGATTTTCCGGGGGTTACGTTAGTGGGTGTGCTTGCGGCAGACCTTTCACTTTATATCAGTGACTATCGTGCGTCAGAGCGGACTTTCCAGCTCCTGACGCAGGCGGCAGGACGTGCCGGCAGAGGTGACATTCCCGGCAATGTCATCATACAGACGTATGATCCGGATCATTACAGTATCACGACTGCAAAAGAGCAGAACTATGAGGCTTTTTACGGGCAGGAGATCGAGTACCGCAAAATGATGCGGTATCCGCCGGTGTGGAACATGCTTTATATTTTGTGCGCGTCGAAAAACGAGGCGGCAGCAAGTGAGGCGGCGGTGGCATTGATGGGGAAAATCGATCAGATAGTGAGAGAAAACAGTGAAAAGATTTTTTCAATCGGGCCGTCAGATGCACCTGTTGCAAAAATTTCCGATGTCTACCGCAAAGTGATCTATGTGAAAACCCGAGAGTATCAGACACTTGTCATATTGAAAGATGGTCTGGAAGCTTTTATAAAAGACAACCGTCTGTATCAGAATGTAGCAGTAGGATTTGACTTTAACCCGGTCAACGGATTTTAAAATTGTAAAATACAAAATGGAGGATAAAAGAATGGCACTTAGAACAATCAGAATACAGGGAGATCCTGTACTTACCAAAAAATGCAGAGAAATCACCGAAATGACACCAAAGATCAAAGAACTGATCGACGATATGCTTGATACCATGTATGAGGCAAACGGAGTCGGACTTGCAGGACCACAGGTCGGTGTTTTAAAAAGAATCGTAGTCATCGATATCGGGGAAGGCCCGGTTGTTATGATCAATCCGGTGATTCTGGAAAAGTCAGGCGAGCAGACCGGGGATGAGGGCTGTTTAAGTCTTCCGGGAAAAGCAGGTACCGTTACAAGACCGAATTATGTGAAGGCACACGCGTTTGATGAAAATATGGAAGAATATGAGATCGAGGGGACCGAGCTTATGGCACGTGCAATCTGTCATGAGTTAGACCACCTTGACGGACATATGTACACGGAGATCGTAGAAGGACCGTTACATGATGTAACTTATGATGATCCGGAGGAATAAACAATGAGAGTAATTTTCATGGGAACACCGGATTTTTCGGTGGGGACATTAGAAGAGATCATAAAAGCCGGTCATGAGGTTGTGCTGGTTGTCTCACAGCCGGATAAAGCGGTGGGAAGAAGTAAGGCATTAAAATATACGCCGGTGAAGGAATGTGCCATCGCACACGGCATTGAGGTCTATCAGCCGGAGCGTGTCAGGGACAGCGCATGTATCGAGTATCTGAAATCGTTCCATGCAGATATCATGATCGTGGTGGCTTTTGGACAGATTATACCAAAGGCAGTGTTAGACATGCCAAAATATGGATGTGTGAATGTACATGCATCGCTACTGCCAAAATATCGTGGCGCAGCACCGATCCAGTGGGCTGTCATCAACGGCGATCCGTATACCGGAGTGTCCACACAGCGCATGGACGAAGGTGTTGATACGGGAGATATCATTTTAGAAGAAAAAGTGGAGATCCGGCCGGATGAGACAGGTGGAAGTTTATTTGACCGCCTTGCAGAGGTTGGAGCAGAACTCTGCGTAAAGACGATCGAAGCAATCGAAAATGGAACGGCTGTTTACACACCACAGGATAACAGTAAAGCCACACATACAGCAAAGATCCATAAAGAGTTGGGAAGTATTGACTGGACGAAGAGTGCGAAAGAGATCGAATGTCTGATCCGCGGTTTAAATCCGTGGCCAAGTGCATATACGAGACTTGACGGAAAGACACTTAAGATATGGAGGGCAAATGTGCTGCCGGATGAAAAGAAAGCGGCTCCGGGATGCATCATAAAAGCGGAAAAGGGAAGTTTTCTGGTACAGACAGGAGACGGTGTCTTAGAGCTTCTTGAGGTACAGTTAGAAGGAAAAAAACGTATGACCACGGATGCATTTTTAAATGGCTATACGGTGGAAGAGGGAACTTATTTTACACGTGGTTAATGAATGGAGGTAACCTGATATGCCTTATTACTATTATGGTTTTGATCCGACTTATGTTTTGGTTCTGATCGGCGCAGTGATCTGCCTGATCGCATCTGCAAGAGTAAAGAGTACTTTCAATAAATATTCCCAGTACCGCAGTATGAGCGGTATGACCGGGGCACAGGCGGCGGAACGTATTTTAAATTCAGCCGGTATCTATGATGTGACGGTCTGCCATATATCGGGAAGTCTGACCGATCACTACAATCCGTCAAAAAAGACACTGAATCTGTCTGACTCCGTATACGGAAGCAATTCTGTCGCAGCGATCGGTGTTGCAGCGCACGAGTGTGGACATGCGATCCAGCATCAGAAAAACTATGTGCCGCTGACACTCCGCACGGCGATCGTTCCGGTTGCAAACATTGGATCTACACTTGCATGGCCGTTAATTCTGATCGGTCTGTTTTTTAACCGCTCAACCGGTGCAATGCTGATCAATCTTGGAATCTTATGTTTTTCATTTGCAGTATTATTCCAGCTTGTCACTCTTCCGGTAGAGTTTAATGCTTCACGCCGGGCACTCCATATTTTAGGTGAGCAGGGAATTTTATCAGACAGTGAACTGCCTTATACCAGAAAAGTATTGAAGGCTGCGGCATTGACCTATGTTGCAAGTGCTGCGGCAGCAATCTTACAGCTGTTAAGGCTGGTTCTTTTATTTGGAGGACGTAATCGTGATGACTGATACCGTAAATACAAGAAGACTTGCACTTGATGTTCTGCTTGAGGTGACGGAACATGGGGCATACAGCAATCAGGTGCTCCGTGCCGTGCTCGAAAAATATCAGTATATGGAAAAATATGAGCGGGCGTTTCTGACAAGACTGTTGGAGGGAACGATCCAGCACATGATCGAACTTGATTATGTGATCGACCAGTTCTCAAAAGTGAAAGTGAAAAAAATGAAACCGGTCATCCGCAATATTTTAAGAATGGGTGTGTATCAGATACAGTATATGGATTCCGTACCGGATTCGGCAGCCTGCAATGAGGCGGTAAAACTGGCAAGAAAAAGCGGTTTTTCCACACTGAGCGGTTTTGTGAACGGAGTGCTTCGAAATATTGCAAGAAACAGTGGTTCCATCCGGTATCCGGATGAAGAAAAGGAGCCGGTTCTGGCGTTAAGTGTGCGTTATTCCATGCCGGAGTGGATTGTGGAAGAATGGCTTAACGCCTATGGCATGGAGCAGACAAAGGCAATTTTAGATGCTTTTTCAAAGGAAGCACCGATTACGATCCGTACCAATGTGACCAAAATTACGCCGGATGCGTTAAAGGAACAGTTAAAAGCCGAAGGCGTGACGGTGCAGACGTTAGAAGAACTTTCTTATGCCGGACTGCCATATGCGGATGCATATCACTATGCATTTGCAATTTCAGGTTTTGATCATCTGATGGCACTTCCATCATTTCAGGACGGTCTTTTTTATGTGCAGGATATCAGTTCCATGATGGTGGCTGAGGCCGCAGCACCGGAGAAAGGCGCACAGGTGATCGATGTCTGTGCGGCTCCCGGAGGCAAGAGCATTCATCTTGCGGAGATGCTGGACGGCACCGGAAGTGTGGAGTCGCGTGACCTGACAGGGTATAAGACCGGACTGATCGAGGAAAATATCAGCCGTTACCAGATAAAAAATATGACGACAAAAGTGTGGGATGCCACGGTGCCGGACGAGAGTGCAGAAGATACAGCGGACGTGCTGGTCGCAGATCTGCCATGCTCCGGTCTGGGGGTTCTGCGCAAAAAGACAGACATCCGCTATAAAATGAGCCGGGGGCAGCAGGAAGAGTTAGAGGAACTTCAGCGCAGGATTCTAGATACGGTCTGTTCTTATGTCAAAAAGGACGGGATCATGGTATATTCTACCTGTACGATCAACCCGGGAGAAAATCAGGAGAATGTCGCGTGGTTTTTAGGAAAACATCCTGAATTTGAACTGCTTGATATGGAACAGATTTATCCGGGAACACAGGTGGGAGATGGATTTTTCTACGCCAGATTAAGACGTATCTCATAGCCACCCGGAAAGAAAATGGAAAAGAGGAAATTATGCAGCAGGAAAAAACAGATATCAAATCCATGAATCTGGAAGAACTAAAATCATATATGGAATCTATCGGGGAAAAACCGTTTCGTGCAAAACAGCTGTATCAGTGGATGCATGAAAAACAGGCAGCATCTTTCGATGAAATGACAAATCTGTCAAAATCCCTTCAGGAAAAACTTAAGAAGGAATGTCATTTTGTAAGTTTAAAGCAGGAGGCGGTACAGGTATCAAAGATAGACGGTACCAGAAAATATCTGTTTGCATTAGATGACGGAAACGTGATCGAGAGCGTTCTGATGCGATATAAACATGGCAATTCAGTCTGCATTTCCTCGCAGGTCGGCTGCCGGATGGGCTGCCGGTTCTGTGCATCCACGTTAGACGGACTGGTGCGGGGACTGACGCCGTCAGAGATGTTAGACCAGATATACCGGATCACAAGAGATACCGGGGAGAGGGTTGCAAATGTTGTTGTGATGGGAACCGGAGAACCGATGGATAATTTTGACAATCTGCTCAAATTCATCGAACTTCTGACAGATGAAAACGGACTGAACATCAGCCAGCGGAATGTGACGGTGTCGACCTGCGGTATTGTTCCGAAAATGCGGGAACTGGCGGATAAAAAACTGCAGATCACGCTGGCACTTTCGCTGCATGCATCTTCGCAGGAAAAGAGACTTGAACTGATGCCGATTGCCAATAAATATGAGATACATGAAGTAATTGAGGCATGTCGTTATTATTTTGAACAGACAGGAAGGCGTGTCACATTTGAATATAGTTTAGTCGGTGGTGTCAATGATACCGATGAGGATGTAAGAAGGCTTGCAGACCTGATCCATGGCATGAATTGTCATGTAAACCTGATTCCGGTCAATCCGATCAAAGAGCGTTCTTATGTGCAGCCGGATCATGAAGCAATTCTTAATTTTAAAAATAGGCTTGAAAAAAATGCGATTAACGTTACAATTAGAAGGGAAATGGGCAGGGATATAGACGGTGCATGCGGACAGCTGCGCAAACGTTATATCAGCCATGCAGAAAGGTAGGAAGTAGAGAAGATGAAGACGTTTTCCATGACGCACATCGGGCAGCGACGGGAAATGAATCAGGATTATATGTTTACATCAGAGACCGCTGTGGGAAATCTGCCGAATCTTTTTTTAGTAGCGGATGGAATGGGTGGTCACGCTGCAGGTGATTATGCTTCCAGATTTACAGTTGAGAAACTTGTGGAACTGATTGGTAAATCGGGTGAAAAAGAACCGGTGGCGATTATGAAGAGTGCTGTTTCCATGACGAACAGTCTGCTTTTGACAGAGGCACAGGCAGATCCGGCCAAAAATGGAATGGGTACAACGATCGTTGCTGCAACGGTGATCGGGAATACACTCTATGCCGCAAATGTTGGAGACAGCAGGCTGTATGTGATCAATCAGGAAGATATTACACAGATTACAAGGGATCATTCTCTGGTTGAGGAAATGGTTCGTTTAGGTGAAGTGAGAAAAGAAGATGCGAAAGATCATCCGGATAAAAATATCATTACACGGGCAGTCGGTGTATTGCCGGAGGTGACAGCTGATTTCTTTGAGATCAGTTTAAAACCTGGGGATGAGATTTTGATGTGTTCCGACGGACTGACAAATATGATTGAAGATGATGAGATCCGGCATATTGTGTTGGGACAGAGGGACATTGTTGAGAAAGCAGAGAAACTGATTGAGACTGCCAATCGAAATGGTGGTAAGGATAATATTACGGTTGTATTGATAGAACCATTTTCTGATGAGGTGAAAGAATGTTGACAGAAGGTATGTACATAGCAGACCGCTATGAAATTTTAGGTAAAGTTGGCGCTGGCGGAATGTCAGATGTATATAAAGCAAAAGATCTTACACTGGGAAGATTTGTAGCAATCAAGGTATTAAAGGCAGAATTTTCCGAGGATATTAATTTTGTAACGAAATTCCGTTCCGAGGCACAGGCAGCTGCAGGGTTAGAGCACCCGAATATTGTAAATATTTATGATGCCGGGAATGAAGAAGGTATCCATTATATCGTGATGGAACTGGCGGAAGGAATGACATTAAAACGCTATATCAGACGATATGGGCGCTTAAGTGCCAGAGAAACTGTAGACTTCGCAATTCAGATCGCAAGTGGATTGCAGGCTGCACATGAGCATCATATTATACACAGAGACATTAAGCCACAAAATATTCTGGTGTCAGACAGTGGAACAATTAAAGTTACAGACTTTGGAATTGCCAGAGCAGCAACAGGAGATGATACGATTTCATCAAGTGCGATGGGATCGGTACGTTATCTTTCACCAGAACAGGCAAGAGGCGGCTATGCCGATGAAAGAAGTGATATTTATTCTCTTGGTATCACTATTTATGAGATGGCTACGGGAAAGGTTCCTTTTGATGGGGAAAATACCGTTGCGATCGCATTGATGCATTTGCGGGATGAAATTACTCCGCCGCGTTGTTATTTCCCGGATATTCCATCCAGCCTGGAAAAAATTATTTTAAAATGTACTATGAAGCAGCCGGAACAGCGATATCAGAGTGCAGCAGAACTTATTCTTGATCTGCAGAAGGTATTTTTGTCTCCAGACGGTAATTATGTATATGTGAACCCACTAGTAGATGATTCACCGACAATTCAGAGAAATACAGAAGACATAGAGAAAATTCGTAAATCCCTGACAGGAACAGAAAGAAAAAGAGATGTAGACAACAACCGCTCTCGAGCAGAAGAAGAGGGAGACGAGGAAGAAGATTATAAAGATGATGCATCCATGAATCCAAAGCTTGAAAAGCTGATTCTTGTAATTACGATTGTCTTTGGTGTTTTAGTTGCCTGTATCGTCTTTTATCTTGTTGGAAATTCTCTTCATTTATTCCGGACATCTTCTAATAAAGGAACGACACAGGCTGCGGTTGAGACAACAACAGAAGCACCAAAGGAGGCAACGACTGCATCAAAGCCGGAGGAGACAAAATACACAAAGATGCCAAATCTGATCGGACTTACGAAAAATGCGGCCGAAGATGAGATGAAAGCGCTGGGATTAAAAGCAGACTTTGCGTATGAAGACGGAAGTAGCAGTGCAGACAGTGATCTTATCGTAAAAAAACAACAGTATAATAAAGGGGATGCTGTTGCAATTGATTCTACAGTAAAGATTACACTTGGTAAGAAAGATTCGGCAGATGCGACAACAACTGCAGAAAAAGTGGAAGTACCGGCTATGGTGAATTATACAGAGAAAAAGGCCGAAAAAGAATTAACGAAGGCTGGACTCAAAGTAAAAAAAGCATATGCGACAAGCGATACGGTAAAGGAAGGTTATGTGATCAAACAGAGTCCAAAAGGTGGAACCATCGTTAATAAAGGATTTGCTGTAACGATTACGATCAGTAAAGGTGTAGGAAAGACAACCGTACCGTCACTGATCGGTGTTTCACAAAGTGTTGCAGAAAGAGAGCTGAATCAGGTTGGATTAAAGCTTGGTACAGTAAGCTATGACTATAGTGGAGAAGTTGGCGTAGGCGATGTTATTTCTCAGGGAATTGAGTCAGGAACATCAGTAGATAAGGGAACAAAAGTATCGATTGTTCTAAGCCTTGGAGAACAGGAAAGTTATCGTTATGAAGGAAGCGTAAACATTGAAGAACAGCCATTTGATGAGGGGGCTTCCGGAAGCGTAAAGCTTGTGTTAAAGCAGGATTCCTGGGAAAGTACCATTTATTCAAAGAGTAGTGTAAGCAATGATGATTTTCCGTTAAACATTACATTTGAAGGAGACAGAGAAGGTGGCGGAACTGTAATTATGTATGTAAATGGCAAACAATATAACACATATAGTGTAAATTTAAGTGCGATTTCAGATTAGAAGCTTGTATAATGCGAAATCAAGCACAAAAAGATTCCGAGAGTACATCATATTTTATGGAGGAAAGAATGACAGGAAAGATTATGAAAGGAATCGGAGGATTCTATTATGTATATGTTGAACAGCAAGGGCTTTATGAATGTCGTGCAAGAGGTA
>OGDE01000925.1_pt1 | contig 20916 bp, 10 predicted proteins | sample 1570321 | NCBI WGS metagenome assembly OGDE01 (sample SAMEA2581976, study PRJEB24529) | metagenome | biome: Human gut stool | place: China | collected 2011 | reverse complement strand
CTGTTACCTCCACATTCTTTTTTATTTTGAATGTCCGCAAAATCCGTCCTACATCAGAAGGTCTCCAAGGCACATCCAGATGATGCAATGCAATCAGTCTGTCCTGCACATTCGTACCGGCTCCCATTTTGGCGGTGGAACCTAATAAAAAACGAACCTGTCCGCTTCTTACTTTTGCAAACAGCTCCGCTTTTCTGAGTTCTGTATTGGCATCATGGATAAATGCTATCTCATTCTCCGACACTCCTTTTTTCATAAGCTTATTTTTTATATCCTCATACACATTGAAAGTGCCATCGCCCTTCGGTGTCGATAAATCACAGAAAATCAACTGTGCTGACTTCTGCTCTTTGGTATCTTGCCATATCTCATAGGCTTTCTCCACACAGGTTGCCGCTTTTGAATTTTCCTCATCCGGCAGCATATCGTTGAGCAGCCTCTGGTCAAGTGCCAGCTTTCTTCCGTCATTGGTAATCTTTAGCATGTTGTCCTCGTAAGGCTGTACCTGCCTGTCCCGGACTGCTTCGGCACGTTCCGCTAGGGACGCTACCATGTCTTTCTGGAACTCGCTCGGCTTTAGAACCACATTTTCATATTCTGCTTCCGGCACAGGAAGTTTTAACATATCCGGTGTCTGAATGTCCGCACTCTCCTTGAAAAGAGCAATCAGCTCCGGCAGATTGAAAAACTTCGCAAATCTTGTCTTTGCCCGGTATCCGGTTCCTTCCGGTGCAAGCTCTATGGCAGTCTGTGTTTCCCCGAAAGAAGCCGCCCATGCGTCAAAATGTCCCAGTCCCAGCTTCTGAAGCGTTCCATACTGAAGATAACGCATATTCGTATAAAGCTCCGTCATGCTGTTGGAAATAGGTGTTCCAGTCGCAAAGGTCACACCCTTGCCGCCTGTGATTTCATCAAGATACTGGCACTTGGCAAACATATCAGATGACTTCTGTGCTTCTGTCTGTGCGATGCCTGCCACATTCCTCATTTTCGTATAAAGGAACAGGTTCTTGTAATTGTGGCTCTCATCCACAAACAGCCTGTCTACACCCAACTGCTCAAAAGTCACGACATTATCCTTACGGCTCTGGTCATTTAACTTGTCAAGCCGCACCTGCAATGCTTTCCTCGATTTTTCCATCTGCTTAATGGTATAACGCTCCCCGTTGTCTCTTTTTGCCTGATCAATAGCAAGCTCAATCTCATCAATCTGTTTTTCGATTGTGGCTGCCTGTCTTTCCTGTGATAACGGGATTTTTTCAAACTGACTATGCCCGATAATAACGGCATCATAATCACCTGTTGCAATACGGGAACAAAATTTCTTACGGTTGGCGGGTTCAAAATCCTTTTTCGTTGCCGCAAGGATATTTGCTCCTGGATATAACCGTAAGAAATCACTTGCCCATTGTTCAGTCAGGTGGTTCGGCACCACGAATAATGACTTTTGGCATAGTCCCAGACGCTTGCTTTCCATTGCCGCCGCTGTCATTTCAAAGGTCTTTCCGGCACCAACGCAGTGTGCAAGCAGGGTATTATCCCCATACAGCACATGGGCAACCGCATTTTTCTGATGCGGCTTTAATTCAATATCCGGTGTCATGCCCGGAAATTTCAGATGCGAACCGTCATATTCTCTTGGTCTGGTGGAATTGAAAAGCTCATTATATTTTGCCACAAGTGTCTGCCTGCGCTCCGGATCATGGAATACCCAGTCCTTAAATGCTTCCCTTATCGCTTCCTGCTTCTGGCTTGCAATCATGGTTTCCTTTTTATTAAGAACTCTTTTTTCCTTTCCATCTTCCTCAATGGTATCATAAACTCTTGTGTCTTTCAGATTTAAGGAATCTTCCAGTATCTTATAGGCATTTACCCGGCTTGTACCATAGGTCATGTTGACAAGCGTATTTCCAAAATCAGCGTTTTTCCCTTTAATGTTCCACTCTCCGGTCACACCCGAAAACTGCACCCCAATCGTATCTCTGCGGAATAAATGCTCCGGTGTCTGGAACGTATCACGCATGAAATCATTGATATATTTTGGATCAATCCATGTGGCACCAATACGCACCTCAATCTCCGATGCGTCCAGCTCCCTCGGCTGTACCTGCGTAAGAGCCTGCACATTTGGAGCATATTCCGGATGATTTTCCGCATAGGTTGCTGCAATGGCAAGTTTCTCACGCACATTTCCGCTGAGATACTGGTCTGCTGTCTCCCAGACATCGGTAAGCGGGTTCTGGAAAATAACACCACGAAGCTCCTCAATCAGCGTATCCTTGTCCTTTTCAGTCAGCTCTGCCATATAATCAAGGTCGATTTTAGCTTTCTCTGCTAAAGATACTGCCAATGCTTCACTTGCAGTATCCACACTTGTGACCACCTCTGCCCTTTTAATGGTACGCTTCGTGAACATATCCGCTTTGCCCTTGAAATTGCCCTCATCATCAAGTTTTTCCAAAGAACACAACAGGCAATAACTGCTGTCCTGATTAAAGGCTCTCTTATTCGTCTGCGAATTGATCAGACCATATTTTTTCAAGAAGGAATCGTATAATGTGTTTAATTCCGCCTGTTTTCCCTTGATTGCCGCATCGGAATATTCCTCAAGCTGCATATCAATCAGCTCCTGCGTACAGTTACGGATTGCCACCATTCCCTTGATACGTTCTTTTGCGGTGTCTGATACTTCCACAGGCTTCATGACAGAATTTTCACGGTAATACACTTCATTCTCAACTACGGTATAGCTGAAATTTTTAACGGACGGATCAGCCGGAATACTCTGCCTGCTCATGTCATCCGCAAGCTCCTCATCCAGATCAATCGTATCAATCTGTCCTGTAATGTTTTCAAGTGCTTTTGCTAACTGCTCCGCAAAAGGTCTGCTGTCATCTGCCCTGCAGGTGCTTTCCATGCCATAAGGACCGGATACCATTTCCATCTTTCCTACGATCTGCTCCGGATGCTGTGCAAAGTAAGCGTTCATTGCAATGCCATCTGCATCCTCTCCCAGATATACCCAGTCCGGCTCACGCTCTACCATGCGGTCACGCTTCTGGAAAAATAATATATCCGAAGTCACTTCTGTTCCTGCATTTGCCTTAAATGCGGTATTCGGAAGTCTCACCGCACCTAGCAGGTCTGCACGCTGTGCAAGGTATCTTCTGACCTCCGGACTTGCCTTGTCCATAGTTCCCTTACTTGTGATAAAAGCAACCACACCTCCGGGACGCACCTTATCCAACGTCTTTGCAAAGAAATAATCATGAATCAGGAAATTGTTTTTATCATACTGCTTGTCTGCCACCTTATACTGACCAAAAGGCACATTTCCGATTGCCACATCAAAGAAATCATTCGGATAATCAGTCTTTTCAAAGCCTTTGATCTGCACATCTGCCTGCGGATAAAGCTGCTTTGCAATGCGTCCGGTAATGCTGTCCAGCTCTACTCCGTAAAGCCTGCTCTCTTTCATGGAATCCGGCATCATACCGAAAAAGTTGCCGATACCCATGGAAGGCTCCAGTACATTTCCTTTGGAAAATCCCATTTTCTCCAATGTTTCGTACATCTGGCGGATAATGACCGGACTTGTATAATGGGCATTCAAGGTACTCTCCCTTGCCATGCGGTACTCCTCCGGTGATAGCAGTTCCTTTAACTGGTGATATTCTGCTGACCAGTTTGATTTGCTCTCGTCAAACGCATCGGCAAGACCACCCCAGCCGACATACTGGGATAAAATCTGCTGTTCCTGCGGTGTAGCATAACGGTTTTCGCCCTCGATCTGCTCCAACAGCCTGATTGCTGCAACATTTCTCTGGAATTTCTCTTTTGGAGAGCCTTCGCCCAAGCGATCATCACTGATATGAAAATTGACTGCGTTGCTTTTATCTGGTGCTGATACCGCCCTTTCTTGTGCTGATTGCCTTTCTGATGCAGGCTGTTTTTCCTCTGACGAAGGTGTAAGCGGCTCCCAATCTCCGGTAAGCACCTGCGACAGCATATCTTCAGTCTCTTGCTCTGCTTCTCCATTCTCCAGACGCTCACGGGCAGCCTGCGTGTCTATGTTGTCCAGTTCATCTTCGGTCTGTTCCCTTTCATCAGAGAACTCCGTCTCTGCTTCCCTGCCACTTTCTGCAAGCTCATTCCCCCAGTCCATTGCTTCCTGCAAAGTCGAAAATGTCTCCAATGCCGGACGGGTGGTGTCTGCCGTATCATAAATAGCATATCCGTCCACTTCCTTATCAATCCAAAGAAATACTCCCTCTGATAAGGTGGCACTCCACTGTGTCGGATTTCCATATTCATCATCTGCATCATGTACCACATGCCATGATAATTTCTGCGATTCCTCTTGTGAAAATTCTTGTTGTGGCTCAGTTTCATCCGGCTCTGCGATACCATCCGTCCCCTCAAACCTTGAAAACACCTCTGCTTCGTGTCGGTCAATATCTTCCTCTGCAATGGCATTGATATAATCGTCCTCTACCTCGCTACGCTCCGGCTTATGGTCGTATTCAAAGGATTTCCCATTGACCTGTGCATAATAAAAACTGCTGTCCTCAATGTCATTTCCAAGCAGGTATTTCTCTTTTTCACTGCCCCACTCATCAACCAGAACACACTCATATCCATCAATCGTGATCTTTTGCTGTGCTTCCCTTTCTTTTTCCCGAAGCACATTGATATATCTTCTCGCCTGATTGGTAAATCCGTCCAGCACTGCCGGATGTGAGCTTAGAATCAGATCATTGTTCTGCCACTCATTTTCCGCAACAATGCCCTTTGCCCAGTCCTTATTGTTCTGCGAAAAACGACCGTCATAATCAAAATGCGTAACCGTATTTGCAAGAACAAATTCCACACAGTCAATGCCATATTTATCTATGATCTCATCTGCGGTATTCCTCGGAAGAACAAAACCATTGAATTTCTCAGCAATCAGTGCATCAATGTCTTTCTTACACTCTAACCGCTGTCCATGCTCCAGACGGGAAAGCTCCCGTTGTCTCGCTTTCTCTGCCTGTTCTTCCTTGTAAGCCTTATAGTTTTCCTTCCCCTGTGGAGATAAGTATTTATCCTCTTTGATCAGCTCCCGAAGCCTTTTTTCCACAATATTCCAGTTCAGAAGCACTTTTGCATACGGATTGCCATAGCTGCCTTTCTCCAGACGGATACCTTTTCCATCATGTTCATTATGGGAATCATCATTACCCGGCAGTCCACCGGAACCGCCACCGATGCCATATTCATTTTTCAGAAAAGCAACCGTCTCCTTCTGATCATGCCCTTCCATGAAATACTCATAGATGCGGAAAGCTCCATGCTCATAGCCGCTTCCCCTGCCTAGTGCATAGTCAATCTCATCCTGTGTAATAAAATCTTCCTGTGCTACCTCCACCGCATCCGGCAATGGAAATTCCAGTCTCTCCTGGTCAAGGTCTGCTATCTCCGATAACAGATATTCCGGTGATTTCACATGCCGCCATTTTAATTCTGCTTCTCCAGAAGCAAGGCGGTTTGCCGCATCTTCCAAAATATTTTTAAGCTGTTCCCTGCCCTCATGGGTGGAAAGAAGCTCCATGAGTTTTGCTTCACTTTCCGGATAATTTCCTGCTTTTAAGCCAAGCTCCTCCGGCATTTCATCCATTCCATCCCGCAGAAAGAAATAGATCTGGTTGGCAACACGATTTCTCTCCTGTGTATCCACAAGAAATGCTTCACTGGTACTCATATATGTACCATTTTCGATCATAGAACGGATATGGATCTCCACATCTTCCCAATCCATCGTGACAATCGGTGTTTCCCTTGCCTGTGTTCCATAGCCGACACTCATGCCATGCTCATCGAACCACACCGATACCGGATTCCCATTGATTTCAAAGCCTTTTCCGGTCTGACCGTATTCATTTTTCAGAAAATCCACCATCTGCTCGGCATTTCTGCCCTCTGTGTACTTTGCGAAAATACGCTTCCTGCTGTGCTGTTTTCCTCCGCCACTCCTTAAAATGGTTTCAAGCTCATTCTGTGGCAAAGAAAAAGCAGCGGGCATGGTATATTTCATACTTGCTTCCGCTGCTGCGACTGTTCCGACCTGCTCCTCAAAAGAAGGAAACAGGCTGAGTTGTGTAAAGGTGGGCTCCGGTGCTTCTCCCCGGAGAAGATCATCTGCGTCTGTTACAGACTGTAAACCAGTTCTCCTAGAACCACTTCCTCTGCTCGGTTCCGAATGTTGTTCATCTTCGCTACCCAAAGCATCTGATCGGTTTCCTTGAGCTGTTCTGTCACTCCCTCGGTTGCCGCCATCTGGCTTGTCAGCTTCTCCATTCTCTCCTCTGCCTGCTTCTGAATGGTCAGCAGGTGTTCTTTCAATGTCCCTTTCAGAAGAAACGCTGAGTACACGCCCCTGTGGTTCTCCTTCAGATAAGTCTCCCTCATCATTCCGTACTTCGTTACGGTTCCCTCCGGCTGAATGTCCGCCTGTAATGTCGGAATCAGATAATCCCCGTTCTTTTCGTATGTCAGATTCATCGCTATTGCCCCTTTCTACGCTGTTTTGATTGTTGTCAATATATTCCTCATGTCCGCTCTCACTTTTACGCTTTAACGCATTGTAGTCTATTTCAGAAGTATTTGCAAGTCCTTTCTGCGTTAAATTTTCTGTTTGTTCCTGTTCGTGGCTTCTGTTATATGCCCTTATGGTTCTTCCAATCTCTAAAAGTACCGGTTTTGCAAGCTCATTGGCTGCATCTCCAAGTACTGCTAGGGTATCCATGGAATTAAATTCATAGATATAATCAAAAGCAAACTCAGAACCATACTCCTGCATATCTGCACCGCAGGCAGATAAAAGTGTAAAGGAAATACTGTCCGATAATGTCTCCCGCAAACGGATACCAACATTCTGCTCGTCCAGTCCCTCTAAGAAACTGTCCTCGATCATGTACTGCAGATCCGGCAGCAATTCCTCATAATAATCTGCCGCAATCCTCTCAGCTATCTCCATAAGTCTTTCTTCAAACAGCTTCTTATCATCGGTAGCACCATAAGTCTGCTCCAGACGCTTAATTACATCTTCCTTATGTTCCTCATGTAATTCCCAGAGTTCCGGATACCGTCCGATTCTCCTTGCCGCATGGACATCTGAAACATCAAATACATATTTCAGGCGCTTGCCATGTGCATCATCCTCGTCCAAAAGTGCGATACCTTTTGCACCTTTGTTTACCCAGCAGTGCATACGCTCATTCCACAGCTCTATGGAAGCACACGCTGTTGCGTCCGGTCTTTGTGCATAGATTAAAAGCTGTTCCCGGAACGGATACTTGTATAATCTCGCCGCTGTAGTCAGGTATTTCATCCATTCCTCACGATTTTTGACAACCTCGGCTGCTGTCTCTTTTGCCAGAGCCGATATAAAATCATATTTTCTCACACAGTTCTCCTTCCTGTCATAGATACGACAAAAAGGCAGCCACATACACTACATGACTGCCTTTCCCTTACTTCCCGTTACATTCCTATTCTGTTGTACCAAAGCTGAAAGTCTTACTCTCAGCCGCTTTCTTAGGCGTAAATCTCGCCTTAACTTCCGCAATCCTCCCCTCTAATGCCTGAAACATAGCATCTACCTGTTCCTGTGTATATTCGTAGGAACCCCGATTTGCAAGATTCTCCAGTCTGCCAATAGCATCCACCGCCTTATTCATGCGGTACTCACCAATACGGATAAACTTCTCCGCCTTTGTCTCATTTTCCTTTGCCGCAGGCTCACCCTGCATTTCCTCTGCTGTCATTGTTACATTTGTTTCTTCCATGTGTTTTCCTCCATTTTTTGATAAAAAATTAGAGCGTACAGGTTTTCCCATACGCTCTGACGCTGTGTTGTTATTTTAGTTATGTGTGGTATTAGTGTTGCACCGACAAACTTGAAGTTGTCAATAGCGTTTAACAGAATTAAGATTCTTTTTATTCCTTTATTCTGCCTTATTAAGATGTCACAAATCAAGAATACTTCTCAATTTGTGGCACTAATTCATTAAACAAAATGTGCTATAATCGAATGTCTTTCTTCAACTATATTAAACCTAAATGTTTTTCGACACAAGTTAATGTACTCTCAACTGTACTATCCACAGTTCTCTCTATCCAAAAGAAAGAACTGCTTTTAATTTCCTCTATGCGATTTACATTGAGTTCATATAAGGTAATATTCACAGTTTGTTTGGCTTTTTCTATATCAGTCGCTGAATTTAAGTACTGAAAAAATCCCTGATGATCTGGTCGATTACCATATTCATCAACAAGATTAGATGGGTCTTTTATGAGAAAAACAACTCTCGCTGGTTCAGAAAAAGCGAGTGCCTGAGCAACTGTAAGATGACAATCGCACAAAACTTTCTTATTTTCTGATAAACGAATCAAATCAAGAAGAACAAACTCTAACTGTTCACGAGTATTATTCAACAGCCAATTCTTATATTCTTCAACTGTTCTTCCAAAAAATTCATCTGCACTGTTAAAATACGTATTCATCGCAGGCTGAAATAATGGGTTCGACATTTTTTTGTGCTCGTCGAATCTCTCATCAACATCAAATAGTTCAAATCCATACTTTTCCGCCAACGCACGTGAAACGGTTGTCTTTCCTCCACAAGGTGTTCCCGTTATAAAATAAACATTTTTTAAGTACTCTTTGATTACATTATCTTGAAATATCATTGCACAATCTCCTTTATTAAATAGTTTTTCGGGTTCTGCCTATACATAAAACTATTTAACATAGTTCTATGAACTCAGATATTTCTTAATTTTAAGAACATCATCATATTCATTTCACCTCCACAACTTCCGATTTGTAAATTTCTTTCTCTCATAATACCACACTTTTTTCATCATAGATACAGCTATTTCTGCTTCCGAAATTCTTCTAGTATTTTTTCCTCCCTTTCTCGTTCCTCGCAATATTTCCAGAAATCGTCCAAAAATTCATCGACAGATTTTTCCGGTGCTTCTGTCGGTTCAAGTTCTTCCAGCCTTTTTACAATTTTTATAACTTCCTCGGCATCAAATTCCTCATCGGTTGCTACCAACGTATAATAGTCAAGTTTTTCTTTCAGCATATCTATTTCTTTTTCCTTATTCATGCCAAAGTCCTCCCTTCACTATATACATGACAGTTTTCGACAAAATCTTACAAATTATTTTGGAATTGTTTTCTTCTATTTGTCCTTTTTCGGTGGAAATTCCATCTTAAATTTATACTGTAATCCCTTGATTTCTTTACCGTCCTTCGTGTAAGAAAACTCCTCTATCCTCTCTGGAATCAAATAAGCATCGTAGCTGCCTTTCTTGCCCTTCAGACCTTTTACAAGTATCTTTTTCCCTTGAAGCAGGCTCTTGACCTGTGTATCGGAAAGTGTTACCCCAAGTGCCTTGCCGACATTCATGCCACATTTCCCGGTACAATACGCTCCGAATTTTCCCTTGACTACATCAGCACCACACTTCGGGCATTTGCCTAGCACTTCTTGTCCACCCTTGCCTGTGCCAAACATGGCTTTATGTTCATCACTAACGCTGTGATAGGTCTTTACAAGATCAGTTACCATTGCTTCAATACCTGACATAAACTGTTCTGCAGCAACTTCTCCTTTGGATACAAGAGTAAGCTCATTCTCCCAGTCAGCGGTCAGTTTCGGAGATTTTACTACATCCGGAAGTATCGTGATCAGCTTCATTCCGTCCTCTGTCGGGATCATCTGCTTTTTCTCACGTTTCACAAATCCGTCTTTTACCAACTTTTCTATGATATCGGCTCTGGTGGCAGGTGTGCCAAGTCCTTTTCTCTCCACCTCATCACCCATATCCTCTGCTCCGGCTCGCTCCATTGCCGACAAAAGGGAATCTTCAGTATAATGCTTCGGTGGCTGTGTGAAATGCTCGGAAACCTTTGTCTGCTCCACTGCAATCATCATGCCCTCACGAAGCTCCGGCAGCTTCTTTTCTTCCTCGGCATCCGATTTATCCTCTGTGGTCTTATAGGAATTTTTGAAGAAATCATCAAATTCCTTCCATCCATTTTTCCATACTTCCTTACCGGATACCTTAAACACAATCTCGTTGCAGGTAAGCTCTGCCTTTGTGGAATTATAAATGTGCTTCTCCCCGGTTGCACACAGCAGACGGTTCGCACATAATGAAAGGATCTTCATTTCACTCTCAGGAATCACCTTTAAGTCCTGTTTGATGATCTCCATGGTCGGAATGATTGCATGGTGGTCCGTAACTTTCTTGCTGTTCAAAATTCTTTTAATATCTGGATTGAACATGATATTCTGCTCAAATAACAGAGAATTGAAAATCGCTTCGATCACATTTTTTGCAGTACCTTCCATGTCATCGGAAAGGTACTGGCTGTCTGTTCTCGGATATGTTACTAACTTTTTCTCATAAAGGCTCTGCGTATATTCCAATGTCTGCTTGGCAGTAAAGCCAAACAGACGGTTTGCATCCCTCTGGAGTGTGGTAAGGTCATAGAGCTTCGGCGGTGCCACCCACTTTTCTTCCTTTACCACGGAAGTGACAAGAGCCTGTCCGTTTTCACAGGCTCCTGCAATCCTCTCTGCTTCCGTTTTATCACTGATATGCTCCGATACAGCATCCAGACCATTTTCCATGATATGAGCCATATAATAGGCTTCTTTCTTGAAATTCATGATTTTACTTTCACGGTCTACCAGCATGGCAAGTGTCGGTGTCTGCACTCTGCCGACCTTTAATGCCTTGCCACCATACAATACCGTAAAAAGCCTAGTGCCATTGATACCCACAAGCCAGTCTGCTTCCTGCCTGCATAGTGCTGACTTGTACAGATTGTCATAATCACTGCCTGGACGAAGATTATGGAAGCCGTCACGGATAGCACTCTCCTCCATGGAAGAAATCCATAATCGTTTCATCGATTTTCTGCACCCTGCCATGTTGTAGGTCAGGCGGAAGATCAACTCTCCCTCCCTTCCGGCATCGGTAGCACACACGACTGCATCCACCCTGTCATCATGCATAAGTTTTTTCAAAATCTGATACTGTGCTTTCGTATCACTTTTCACTTCATGCTGCCATTCCTGTGGGATGATCGGAAGATTGTCATAACTCCATTTCTTCCATGCTTCCTCATAGCTTTCCGGCTGTACCAGTTCTACCAGATGTCCCACACACCATGATACCAGATAGTCATTGCCTTCCAAATAACCGTCCTTACGCTGTGTGGCACCAAGAACTGCCGCAATGCTCTGTGCCACGCTCGGCTTCTCTGCAATTACAAGCTCCATCTCTATTCCTCCCCGTTTTCTTCATCATTATCGTTGTCACTGTTATCTTCACTGTCATTCTCGCCTGTGTCCTCTGATTCTGTATCATTGCCACCATTTAAGAATGCTTCGTCTGAATCCTGCTCGGCTTCGTCCTCGTCCTCATAATCATAGTCCTCGTCAAGCTCGTCCTCATCTTCATCCTCATCAATGAAGTTTTCCTTTTTCTTCTTAGACTTCACAACATATACCACTCCGATCACAGCTACCGCAGCAATGCCTATTAAAATATATGTAAAGCCGGAACCATCTGCTTTTGCGGTATCCTCTTTCGGCTTACTTGTATCCTCCGTGCTTTCTTCGGTACTGCCCTCAACACTTTCCGTTCCCTGTTTTTTCTCTCCTGTGGTATCTGCATTATTATTTGACAATGCACTGTCTTTGGTAGGAATTGCAGATTCCAATGCTGCTGAATTTTTCGGAAGTGTCTCGCTGTTATCCGTTGTGGTATTTAACAGGTCATTTTCACTGACTTCGGTAAGGAAATATACCTTTTCATCTTCCCCGTCACGATCAATCACCAGATAAAATACCTTTTCTGATGCAGTCTGGATTGTATAAAATTCCTTGCCTTTTTCAGAAGTCTGGCTGTCACTGCTCTGGTCGGTATCCTTAGAAGTATCTCCCGTACTCGGGGACTGCTTGGCTGATGTTCCTGTACTGCTTGAAGTTGTTCCACTGCCTGTTTGGGAAACAGTATTTCCATTGCTGTCTGTCTTGGTATGGTCTGTAACCTGTGCGGTTGCAGAGCTAGGCTTGGTTGCTGACGCATCCACCGGGAGCTGCTGTGCCGGATCTTTTTCACTGCTGTCCTTATTCTCCGGATCGGTGTAATACGGATTGGCTGTTTTATAGATTTCAGAGGTATTTCCTGCATTATCCATGGCAGAAATCGTGAAATACTGATACCCTGCATCGAACTGTTGCAGACGGATATTCAAGGCTCCATTCGTATGCTCTGTAAACTCATAGCCATTGACATAGATTGCCTTGATACCGGAATCCGTATCATGTGCCTGAATACTCAATAGACCATCGCTGACTGCCGCATTTAAGGTAGGCTTGGTAAAATCAAAGCACTTGATGTAGCGATTTTTCTCGTAGGTCTTGCCCTTCTGGTCTGTGACCTGCACATAAATGGTGCTGTTTTCGGAAATCTCTATGTACATATCCTCGGTAATGTCTGTCCAGCTTCCATTCTGCCCGACTTTTGCCTTTACTGTCTGAATGGTAAAATTGCCGGATACAATAGTATCCACCACCTTGACTGTTACTTTCGTGGTATCGTTATGCCACCCAGAAGGTGTATTGATTGTAATTTTCACACTCGGATTGATATAGGCACATTCCTTGTAATCCTTTGCACACACCTCACAATCTTCATCTACTGCATACTGACTGCATTTTTCCTTGCAGGTGCATTTTGCGGCAGGCTGTGTCTCCTCAGTTGTGCCTTCTGTGGAATTTTCTGTTGTATTCTCCGTGGACTGCTCTGTATGATTTTCTCCACTACCGGAACTGTCCTTGTTATCAGTGCCGAACGCTGTGCTTTCTGCACTGCCTTCCTCTGCCGCACTCTCTGTTTTCTGCTCTGCAGTATCCTCCGCATGAACCTCTATCGTATTTGTCCTGTTGGCAAAAAATGCCCCAATCGGCATACAAAAAAGTATTGCCGACAGCATAAGGGACACTACCGCCCTAGCCGATAATTTCCTGTTTTTCATTGATTGAAACCTCCTTTTCCTGTTCCCGTTTCTGTAATAAATTTCTGACTTCATCCTCACTGAGCTTGTTTAACATCTGCAAACGCTCCGATGAGATTTTATATTTTCGTATGATCTTCATGGCTTCGGCATCCTCCGCCATCTGTTTCTGTTCTGCAAGGTCTTTTTCCTTTGCCTGTAGCTGTGCTATCTGCTCTCTGACCTTTTTAAGCTGTGAATTGATTCGTTCTACTGACAAAAATAATTCCTCCCTTCGCTAATTCAATCTTCCAAAACCATAGAAATGGCTCTGCCAGTAAGAAGTATTGATTGATGTGTACTGAATTGGATCACCGCAATGCACCATCGTACCGTTTCCACAGTAGATACCAACGTGTGTAACCGGACGTCCTGCATTATAGGTTCCTGTAAAAAATATAATGTCCCCTGCCTTTGCATCTGCCGCTGATACCGGAGTACACTGGTCATAAATGCCCTGTGCTGTGGTCCTTGGCAGGTTATGTACGCCACTGTTTGAAAATACCCAGCATACAAAACCGGAACAGTCAAAACTAGCCGGAGCTGTGCCGCCAAAAGTATATGGCATTCCCAGATACCTGTTTGCTTCACGCATAAGCGTCTGTACGGTTGCATCATCATAGGATTCCGGCGGTATCACATTGCTGGTTCCTCCTCCGGTGCCGCCCGTTGTTTCTCCATAAATGGTCTGTTCTCCTGCTTCAAAATAAAATAACGGGTTATAATACACCCCGTTATACAGACATTCAATATGAAGGTGGCTTCCGGTACTGCTTCCTGTATTTCCGCTTTTGCCTATATTGTCACCCTTTTTTATACTCTGCCCTGCGGATACATTTAAGCTGTCCATGTGGGCATATTTTGTGGTATATCCCTTGCTGTCCGTAATCACCACATAATTCCCATAGTATGAATCGTAAGCCGCTTCCGTAACCGTTCCGTCATGGGCTGCATACACGAGCGTTCCTGTCGGTACTGCTATGTCCACGCCCCTGTGAAGCTCCTCTGCTCCGGTGTTCGGATTCTTCCGGTATCCATAATAACTGCTGATATAGTAGTACCAGTAGTAATCCACGGGTGTTCCAAATACCTGTAACCCGCCTTTTGTCTCCGTATAGGCTCCAAAAATTTCCGTCTGTTCGCTGTCCATGCGTCCGGCTACAATGCTCTCAAGCGGTGTGACCGTAAGTGTGACACGAAGAATTGTTACGGTATATTCTTCTTCCTCCTCATACTCGTATTCCTCGGTACGGGTAGTCCCGTCCGGATTTGTTACTATTCTGGTTCCGGTCTTTGTGACTGTCCTTGTCCGTGTTTCCTCTACTTCCTCGGTAGTGAGTGAATACATGGCATCAAATAATTCCTGAATCTCACTCTCTATTCCTGCGGCAGTAAATTCCGTATGGACTGCGGAAAGATAACTGATCAGTGTGTACGGATCATGCCCGATTGCACCAAGGTTATAATCGTATTCATCATATCCCGGATAATCAGTTTCAATCCGGTCAATCTTATTTTGCAGTTCCATTTCCTTTTCTGTAAAAGATAAATCTGCTGCATCAATCTCTGCCGGAAGGCTAAGATATGTGCTTGCCATCGTTGTTGTCACAGTTCCGGTAAACATGGAACCGCAGCTTGATAGTGCCGACATGATCATAATGAGCAAAAGTGCAAAAATACCCACTGTGATAATCAGTGTTTTATTTTTCGTGGCAATTTCCTGTAACTTCTTTGCAATCCCGGTTGCAGCATTGGCTGTCTTTGTAAATGTTTCCTTTGCAGTCTTGGCTTCTGCTCCTACCCGCCTTGCCTTGGCATACTCACGCTTGATGCGCTGTTTCTGTAACTGCCTTTGCAACTGCTTCTTTGGACTGTTGCCCTTTAGATGTGGATTTTCACTGATGAATTTCTCATACTCCAGCTTCATATCCGCTGTAACCTGTTTTTTGTGCAATCGCTCTAAGCGGTCACGCTTTCTCTGTGCCTTGCTCTTGCGGTGATACTTCATATAGTGGTAAATATCCTCGGCTCGCTGTTCCGTCTTGTGTGCGCCCTCCACAGCAGAATTATCCTTTTCTGTCTCTGCAATCTTGCGATGCACAAAATACATATTTTCGGTCTGGAGCTTGTGAACCGCAGTTTTTCCCAGTCCATCCGGTTTAAATGGCTTCTCCACATCCACCGGAACCACAACATACTTTGCTTTTCCGGTCTGTTCATCAAAGACACGCTTCATCTCATACTGCCGCTTTGTCGGCATCTTGTCCTTTGCTTTCTGCAACTTTCGGCGGTTCTTTTCCGACTTATCAAAAGCCTTCTGTACTTTTTGGTCTGTAAATTCGTCCGCCTGCCCCTGCGAAAATGTGGCGTCCTTTGTCTGAAGATCTCCATAATCGGACTGCTTTGCATTTTCTGACTTTGCACGCTCTCTGTGTGCGTGTTCTCTCTGCACACGCCTTTTGTGATATTTTCCTTTTTCCTCAGACCGTTGGTAGGTATTTCTAACGTGGTAATTGTCCTGAAAACTGTCTGCGTCCTCTGTATGGAAATTTGTAGCATTACCGTTTTCCACATTGATAAAGCTGTTTTCCTTTAAGAATGTCTTTTCCGCTTCGGCTTCCGACTTCTGGACATTGTGACCAGAAGTGTCCTGTTGTTGCTGTCGGTAATATTTTTTCTTATTATTTTTCCTGTATTCTGTCCCAGTATTAAACTCTGACTTCTGGACGCTGTGACCAGAAGTTGCATTTCCTGTACGACTGCCATGGTTTGCATCCCGTGGCAGATTGCTCACAGGCTTCTCGCTGGCACTAAACTGGTTTTCCACAGAAAAGGTGTTGTCCTGCCTGTATTCTGTATGATTTGCTCCAGTCACTTCCTTATCCTTGGAAAATGTCTCTTTTTCAAATGCCTTTACTGCCTGCTTTTTTTGTCTCTTTTCTGCCATTTACACTGCGTCCTCCTTCTGCACCGATTCCTCCGGCTTGGTATTCATAATTCTGTAGGTCTTGGTGTCTGTCGGGTATTTATCCACGAATGGAATAACCACATTATCAAACAGTATCAGACCGCTTCCCGGCTCAGAGTTGGTGACATAGGATAACTGCTTATCCGATAATCCCAGCTTATCAGCGAGGATTGCCTGATCTTTGGCATTCTGATTTAACAGATATACAAAGTCGCTGTTACCCAAGATACCTTCAATCTCCTCTGAACGCAAAAAATCACCCACGTTCTGCGTCAAGCCTGTCGGTATTCCGCCCCATTTTCTGAAACGCTTCCAGATTTCCACAGAGTAAATAGCGGTCTGCTTCTCCTTCAGAAGAAGGTGGAACTCATCACAGTAATAACGGGTAGCAATCTTTCGCTCCCTGTTCTGCGATACCCTGTTCCAAACCGCATCCTGCACGATTAACATACCCAGCTCTTTCAACTGATTTCCCAAGTCTCTGATGTCAAAGCACATGATACGGTTGCCGCTGTCCACATTGGTATGGTGGTTGAAGTAATTCTGTGAACCATGCACATACAGCACAAGGCTGTTTGCGATACGCTCTGCCTTTGGATTTTTGTGTGCTAACAGGGCATCATATAAATCCTCCAACAGCGGCATATTTTCCGGCACCGGATTTTCAAAATACTTATCATAAATATGACGGATACATTCGTCAATGATGCCTTTCTCATCGTTCTCCAGACCGTCCTTGCCACCTGCGATCAGGTCACATAATGTTATGATAAAATCCGATTTCAGTTTTAATGCTTCCTTATCCCCCTTATGGCTCAACTGAATATCCATCGGGTTCAGATAGTCTTTGGAATTGGTGGCAAGTTTTACCACCTGTCCATGTAGTGCCGCTACAAGTGCAAAATACTCGCCCTCCGGATTGCAGATGATAATATCGTCCTTCGTGATAAGGAAACAGCTTAAAATCTCACGCTTTGCACTGAAACTCTTACCACTTCCGGGAGTACCTAAGATAACCCCGTTTGGTGTACGGAGCCTTTTTCTGTCTGCCATGATCATGTTGTTGCTGAGTGCATTTAATCCGTAATAGATTGCCGGTGCAGGCATAAATAACTCCTGTGTGCAGAATGGTACTAAGATTGCGGTACTCTTTGTGGAAAGGGTACGCTCAATGCCAGTCTCATTGCAGCCAATCGGCGCAGATGCCATAAGGCCCTGCTCCTGTAAATACTGCAAACAGCGTAAGTCACAGTTTGCCTGCTGAATGATACCGGACACCCTCTGCATTAAACTCTCCAGTTCCCGCTTGGTTCTGCCATAACAGGTAATGAGAAATGTCATGTTGATCATCTTCTGGTTGCTCGTATTCAAGTCATCGAGAAATTCCAGCATGTCCTTTTCATAGGTCACAATATCCGTTGGAAGAATATCCATATCGTAACCGCTCCGGACTGCCTTTTTCTGTTCCTCAATCTTCATTTTTTGAATATTGGAAATAACCGCTTTTAACTTCTTGATTGCCTTTACCGGATCTTCCGTCTGCATGTGCATGGAAATCGTAAGATTAGCATCAATATCCAGAAGATGCTTGATCAGCTCGTCCGTAAACTTCGGTGCGATAATATCCAGATAGGACACGCAGCCATACATATTTCCCGACTTGAAGCGGTTCGGATAGCGGAAATCAAATCCCGGTGGTGCAATATAGTCCTTGACCGACTTACCGGATTCAGCCAGATCCTTAAACGAAAAACGGAAAGGCTCCATGGTATCCTGGTTAAAATACTCATGCAGGATGCGCAGTCTTTCCTTTCCGTCCAGTCCCCTCGCAAGGGTTCCTATATTGTTTAAGTTTCGTATGACATCTTTTTCAATGTTGTTAAGGCGGCTCTTGGCTTCCTTGTATCCATTGCTCTCCACACCAAAAATCAGATATTTTGATTTGATGATGCCATTATTTCCCTTTGCCGCCTGCTTCTTTAACATTTCTGTATATTCTTCACGAATGTCATTAAAATCATCTTCCTGCCACGGAATGTCAAACTGTTCCGTAAGCATCTGTTCGTTGACCTGCCTGTTGAAAAGCACCAGTTCAAACTTCACAGACGGATCAAAATAATTGATGAGCTTGCTGTACTGTGCCAGTATATCCGCCTGCTCGTCCACTTCCAGTAGCGAATAGTTTATATCAAAAAATTCCACCATCTTTGTATAATAACGGTGGCTGACCTGACAGATACCGTCCCGGAACATCTTTTCAAAAGTGATCGTCCTTTGTGCGGTAGTCGGCTTTTCTTTCTCATTGCTCTTTCCCGATAAAATGCGCTTCAACTGTATAAGACGCTTCTTTTCTGAAAAGGTAAGACCGCCACCGCTGTTATTTCTGCTTTTATTTACAGCTTTACCTTTTGGATGTCGTTCCGGTTCTGCCTTTTGCTTTTTCTTCAAGATAACGAACCTCCCTTCGTAATTTCTCTTTTTCTTCCAACTGCTTGTATAGGTTTTCCGACCTGTATGGTCTGATGCCCGGTGTGAGTATCTTCTGCCGGAGCATAAAATATAAAATTTTCTCTGCCGGAAACCCGTTTTTCTCATACATCGCAAAAAAGAAGAACGGAAGCATTGCTCCCATCATAAGAAGTGATGCGGCTGATGTTCCGATCAGTCCCTTGGTTAAAAAATACAAGGGGATTCCAGCTACTGCCGCACCGCTGAAACAGATGATCTGTCTCTTTGTCAAGTTCAGTGCCACTTTTGTCTTGATACCGGACAAATCCTTTGGCACCTGCACGGATATTGCCATATCGTTCCTCCCTTAGTGCGCATTCCAAATAGATTTCGATAATGAACCAGTCTTAAAGAGTGAGAAGCATAAGATAACCGTATATGCTGCCACCGACCAGAGTGCCGTATGCAGGTTGTCGGCTACTGCCACACCTGCCACCAGCACCGCATAGATTGCGACGCATACCATCATAAAAAATCCCTGAAATGCAAGGGCACAAAGTCCCTTAAAATAATTGGTTCCTATCGTTCCCCATTCCCGGTTGGTTACGGTTGCACAGGGAACAGGTGCTACTGATACATAAAGATATATTTCAATCATTCGCCCATAAAGAATGACGGTGATAAGGACTGACATGATTTTCATACATAAACTGACGATCATGGTCTCCATCCCCAGTCCTAACAGCTCGCCTATGCTCATCTCCGAAAACTGCTCATTGAACATCGTCTGCAGCGTACTTGAAACATCAATACTGGTTTCCCCGCTGATTGCTGCCGCTGCGGAATTGACGATGTGGCTTCCCACATCAAATACCGCCATTACAATGTCAAAAGTCTTGCTAAGAAGCATGACTGCAATACATGCTTTCATAAAAAAGCGGATAAAGATTGCTGTATTGAAGTCATGCAGGTTGTTTTTATCAATGACCATGGAAATAAGCTCATAGACGAGTACAAAGCTGATGATCATACCCGCTATGGGAATCATCACGTTGTCGGACAAGGCTTTTATCATATCAAAAATACCGGAGTTCCATGTGCTGGGGGTTTTGCTGACCTCCCCTGCAATCGTGCCTACCTTGTCATTGACATCGGTAAACATGGTTTCAAAGTTGGTCAGAACCCACCCCTGCAACAGTTCCTTTATGAATTCAGTAATCTTATCAATGATCCCGCCCATGAATTATGAGAACAGAGTGGTAAGCTGTGGAATTACCGTCTGTGCCACAATGATGATACCACCGCCACTCATAAGCTGCTTGATGCCCTGTGATTTTACTGATGTGTGATAAAGAAGTAATAGAAGTGTAAAAAATTTTGCCGTTCCTATCCGGCACATGAGGTATGTCGGATAGGTCGGGCGGTTAGGTGTCGGGCAGTTCTACCTTGCCGACAAAAGAATAATAGATTTCGATTTCCTGTCTGCGTAACTTGCCCCGGCGTTTCCCGTCAAGGGCAACGCTTTCATGGACAACGATTTTCTCCACAAACTCCCGCAGCAGAGTAGGGGTAAGTTCTTCAATGGTAGTGTGCCTGCGTACCACATTCATAAACTTTTCAGCGTTTGCGGTGGCTTCCTGCGCTTTGGAAAGTTCTTCCCGCAGTCTGGCGGCACGTTCTTTCAGTTCTTTCTGCTCGGCTTCATAGTCTGCCGACAGCTCTGTGAAACGCTCGTCCGATATGCGCCCGGTTACGCTGTCCTCATACAGCCGCTTGAAGATAGCAGATAACTCGGCTATGCGTTTCTCGGCGGCTTCCAGCTCCTTTTTCTTGGCGGCGTTCCTGCGTCTGTCCCCGTCCTCATTCTGCTCGATTAAAAGCTTCATAAACCGGGCTTCATGCTTTGCCGCATAGCTGGTAACTTTCCGCAGATTGGAGAGTACGCCAGCGGTCAAGAGGTCAGTGCGGATAAAGTGCGCTGTGCAGTCGGCGGTGCGTTTCTTGTAGCTTCCGCAGATATAACAGTCCTGCTTGCGCTTGTCCGTCTGGTATCGCTGCTGGTACATGACGCTGCCGCAGTCGGCACAAAAGAGTATGCCGGAGAACAAGCCCACTTCGTCATAACGGTTGGGGCGTTTGCGCTGCTTGCGTAACTCCTGCACCCGTTCCCACGTTTCCCGGTCAATGATAGGCTCATGGTGGTTCTCAAAAACCGCCTGCTTTTCCGGGGGATTTTCTATGCTGTGTTTCAGCTTGTAGGACGGCTTCTCGGTCTTAAAGTTTACCAGACAGCCCGTATATTCCCGGTTTTCCAGCAGATGAACCACGGTATTGGTCGCCCACTTGCACTCATAGCCGGGGTGGTAGCGGCGGGTGC
>OGDE01000904.1_pt1 | contig 21201 bp, 19 predicted proteins | sample 1570321 | NCBI WGS metagenome assembly OGDE01 (sample SAMEA2581976, study PRJEB24529) | metagenome | biome: Human gut stool | place: China | collected 2011 | reverse complement strand
GGCTGCTGTGCGGGTCGATGAAAAGGTCCTTGTTGAGATCGACTGAGCACCCTACAGGCCCTTTGCCCTTGCGGCAAGGGGCCTTTTTTGTTGGAGGAGAAAACAATGCAGCAATATCTGGAAGCCGGAAAAGTTGTTACCACCCACGGCGTGCGCGGCGAAATGAAACTGGAACTCTGGTGCGACGGTGTGGATTTTCTGAAAAAAGCCGGTCGGCTGTTCCCCTCGGCGCAGGGCGGCCGGGCCTATAAGATCACCTCCATCCGCCCGCAGGGGCAGATGGCGCTGCTCCAGCTGGAGGGCGTGAACGACATGGACGCCGCCCGCGCACTGCGGGGACAGGTGTTCTACTTTGACCGCGATGACGCCACCCTGCCGGCAGGCCGGTGGTATGTGGCCGACCTCATCGGGTGCGAAGTGCGGGATGCCGACACCGGCAAGGTATACGGCGTGGTGACCAGCGTGGACCACCCCGGTGCACAGGATATCTACACCGTCAAATCCCCCAGCGGCAAGGAATATATGTTCCCCGGGGTGGACGCGTTCCTGAAAGAGCGCAACCCGCCGGAGGGGTATATCCTTGTCACCCCCATCCCGGGCCTGCTGGACGATGATTTTGACAGTGAGCGCAGTGAAGAGGAGGCGGAGTGAGCCATGGGGATGCGTGTGGATATCGTGACCCTCTTCCCGGAGATGTGCCAGCAGGTGCTGGATGCCAGCATCATCGGCCGTGCCGCCAAGCGGGGCTATATTGAGACCCACTGCCACCAGATCCGGGATTACACCCTCAACAAGCAGAAGCAGACCGACGATTATCCCTATGGCGGCGGGTGCGGCATGGTGCTGTACGCCCAGCCTATCGCGGACTGCCTGCGGGCCGTCCAGAAAGAGGTGGCGGAACAGGGACGCCCCGCCCCGCATATTGTGTTCTTGACGGCAGGCGGCCAGCGATACACCGAGGAGCATGCCCGGCGGCTGGCCCAGTATGATAACCTCACCCTGGTCTGCGGCCATTACGAGGGCATTGATGAGCGTGTCATCGACGCCTTTGCGGATGAGGAACTCTCCATCGGCGATTATATCCTCACCGGCGGTGAGCTTGCCAGCCTGGTGGTGGCTGACAGCGTCCTCCGCCTCAAACCCGGCGTGCTGGCGGAGCAGAAAGGCTATGAAGAGGAAAGCTACTGGGACGGCCTGCTGGAGTACCCGCAGTATACCCGCCCGGAAGTCTGGGAGGGCCGCGCCGTGCCCCAGGTGCTGCTGGGCGGTGACCATCAGAAGATCGACGCCTGGCGCGGGGAGCAGAGCCGCGCCCGCACCCGCCTGCGCCGCCCGGAGCTCTATGAAGAGTGGTGTGCCACCCACCCCATCACCGAGCTGCCCAAATGGAAGCGGGGCGAGAACATGCGCCTTGTGAAAACCGAGGAGCAGATGGCTGCCGCCGCCCGCCTGATGCTGGAGGGCCGCCGCGCCGTCTGCGCCCAGAACTGGACGCCGGAGTTTTGTGCCCGCCTCACGGAAGAAGAATTTCTCGCCCGGCTGCAGCAGGAAAAGAAAGACGGCTATGCCCATTATCTCCACTGCACCAAGGATGTGCCGGACGGAATGGTCAGCGTCAGTCATAAAGAGGGCAGGATCGAGCATTTATATGTGACGGAAGCTTCCCGCGGCAGAGGCCTTGGCGTCAAGATGCTGGATTTTGCCCGTAAAAAGCTGGAGGAACACCCGCACCCGGTGCTCAGTGTGCTGGACACCAATGCCCGCGCCAAAGCGCTGTATACCCGCATGGGCTGGCGGCTGACCGGGGAAGTGGAAGAGGAATTTGACCCGGCTGCCCTGCCTGGCGTTGTGCACAAGTGCGCCATGGTCACCATGCGGTACGAGGGCTGAAAACTTTGTCACAGGGAGCAGAAAAAGGTCCCAAGTGCTAAAATTGTTGAAAACTTTTGTATTACCCCGCCAACGTTGGGGGAATAATTTTGTTGTCTTTGTATAAAAGGTGAAAAACGCCCCGGATTTCATTGGGAAAACCGCCAAAAATGCGCCGGGGGGCTGTACAACGGTTTCGTCTTGCGCTAAAATGAGTACAACGCAACAGGCACGAAAGAAAATTGCATCCCCGAGAACGATAATAGATAGGAGCGTTTTACTATGTACGTCAAAGAAGTTACCGTTGAAAATCAGGTTGGTCTGCATGCACGTCCCGCTACTTTCTTCATCCAGAAAGCAAACGAGTTCAAGTCTTCCATCTGGGTCGAGAAAGAGGAGCGCCGCGTGAACGCTAAGAGCCTGCTGGGCGTTCTGTCTCTGGGCATCGTTGGCGGTACTACCATCCGCATCATTGCCGATGGCGCTGACGAGCAGGCCGCGGTGGATGGCCTCATCAAGCTGGTAGAGTCTGGCTTTGCAGAGTAATTCGAGCCTTTGATTTTTGAAGCGGCGGGAGCTTTTCCTGCCGCTTTTTTGCTACCGGGAGGGAACCCGGAAATGAAAGATCTGAAAAAGGAGGACATTCCCCATGAAAAAACCGAGTGAAGAAACCATGCGGAAATTTGTGGCGTTCTGTGATTCCGGTCGTCCGTGGTATTTTGCGCTGGGCATGTTCGTCACGCTGCTCATTGTCCAGTTTGCCCTCTGGTTTGCAGCCGATGAAGATAAGAAACCCGGCTGGTGGTACACTGTGCCCGCCTGGTTTGGCATTTTCCGCTCTCTGGATCACATCCGCCAGGCCCGCAAAAACCGGGAGAGCGATGCTGAATGACCAAGGCGGAACTTTACAAAAAGGCCTGTATGCTGCCGCTTTTACCCGGTGTTTATATTATCCGGGATAAAACCGATACCATCATCTATATCGGCAAGGCCAAGCGGCTCCGCATCCGGGTCAGCCAGTATTTCCGGGAGGGTGTGCCCCACGACAACAAAGTCAGCCAGATGATCGCCCACGCCGATGCGTTCGACGTTATCGTCTGCCAGAGTGAGTTTGAGGCGCTGGTGCTGGAAGCCAGCCAGATCAAGGCCCACACCCCCAAATACAACATCCTGCTCAAGGACGATAAGGGTTACAGCTATATCAAGATCACCAAAGAGGAGTGGCCCCGGCTCTCGTTCGTGCTCCAGAAAGAGGACGACGGCGCGGAGTATCTGGGCCCCTATACTTCCAGCTTTGCGGCCCGGCAGATGGCCGAAACGGCCATGGACGCCTTTCTGCTGCCCCGGTGCAACAAGCGCTTCCCGCAGGAGATCGGCAGGGGCCGCCCCTGCCTGAACGCCCATATCGGCAAATGCATGGCCGTGTGCAGCGGTAAGATCAGCTGTGAAAATTACAATCAGGCGGTCCGGAGCGCGGTCCACCTGATCCGGTACGGCAAAAAAGACATCCTGAAAATCCTCAACGAGCGGATGATGGAAGCCTCCGACCGGCTGGAATTTGAGACAGCGGCTCTGATCCGCGACCAGATCAACGCCATCACCAAAGTGACGGCGGGCCAGAAAGTGGTCGTGGACCCGGATGTGGAGATGGACGTGGTGGCACTGGCGGGCACCCCCGGCAGCGTCTGCGCGGCGGTGCTCCGCTTCCGGGAGGGACGGCTCACGGATAAGCGGGAGTTCCTTTTCCACGATACGGCGGATATCGCCGCCGCGCGGGAGGAGTTTCTGCCCCGGTACTATCTGGACGACGAGCAGATCCCCAAGGTCATCGCGGTGGACGAGCTGCCGCCGGACGCCGACGCCCTGCAGCAGGCCCTGAACGAGAAGCGGGGGAGCGAGGTGCAGCTCTACGTCCCCCAGCGGGGCGATAAGGCCCGTCTTGTCGAGATGGCCCACACCAATGCAGTGGAGCGTCTGGCCCGGGAGAGCGGCCGCTATGCCCGGGAAGAAAAGCTGCTGGACGAGCTGGCCCAGGTGCTGGGCCTTGCAAAGCCGCCCCGTGCCATTGAGAGCTACGATATTTCCAACTGGGGCGATGGCACCAGTGTCTGCGGTATGGTCACGTTCAAGGACGGCAAACCCTATAAGGCGGGCTACCGCAAGTTCAAGATGAAAACCGTGCTGGGCACCGACGACTACGCCTCGCTGGCGGAGACGGTCTCCCGGCGGGCGGCGGAGTACGAAAAATACGCCGCTCTGGCCAAGGCAGGGGAGCCCGGCAATAACTATTTCGGCCAGAAGCCGGACCTGCTCCTGATGGACGGCGGCCGGGGCCAGGTGAGCGCCGCCAGGGAGGCGCTGGCAGGCACGGCCCTGGCCGACGTCCCCCTCTACGGCATGGTCAAGGACGACCACCACCGCACCCGTGCCATCGTGGACAGCGAGGGCCGGGAAATCGCCATCAACATGAACCGGGGCACGTTCACGTTCATCACGGCCATTCAGGATGAGACGCACCGCTTTGCCAACGCCTACCGCAAGCAGCAGATGCACCAAAAAAGCTACTCCTCCACCCTGACCGAGGTGCCGGGCGTCGGCCCGAAAACGGCCAAGGCCCTGATGGCCCGGTTCAAGAGCGTAAGCGCCGTGCGGGAGGCCGCAATTGACCAGCTGGAAAATACCCCCGGCGTGGGCCCGCGGCTGGCCCGGACCATCTACGAATATTTCCACCCGCAGGGGTGAAAAAAACCATTCCAAGACAAAACGTCCCATACAGAACAGCTGCTTCTGTACGGGGCGTTTTCTGTATTCTGTATCAGGCCAGCCCGATCTGCAGATATTCATTCAGCTTGCGCTGGAGCAGAGGGTCGTCCGAGGGGAGAAATTTGCGCTGCATCCCGTCCATTACCCGCCCTGGGCGAAGTTGTGCGCGGTACTCGGCAGGCGTGCGCTGGAGGGTGGCGCGGAACCGAGCGTTGAACGTTTTCAGGTCGGCAAAGCCATTGCGGAGGGCGATGTCAGTGAGACTGTCCGAAGTCATGGCCAGGTCGGCCAGGGCGTGCTGGAACCGCACGCGGGTCAGGTACTCGTGGAAGTTGATGCCCACCATCTGCTTGAAGAGGGTGGAAAGGTAGGTGCGGTTGTACTGGGCGTAGTCCGCCAGGTCTTCCAGGGTCAGTTTTTCGGCATAATGGTCTGAGACATACGCCAGCAGACGGCGGACGGCATCCCGGCGGGGTTTATCCTCCGGCAGGGTGTTGAGCAGGGTGGGGGAGAACCGGGTACAGAGGGTAATGATGAGGAGGTCCAGGTTGGCACGGACGGCCAGCTGGGCATAGGCTCCGCCCTCCTGGGCAAACCGGAAGATCTGGCTGGCGTAGAACCGGACCTGGCGGTAATCGGCACTCTCCCGGGTCGTCTCGTCGGAGAGACAGGAGGGAAAATCATAGATGCCGCCTTTTTTGAGGAACGGCTTAAAAGCGGAAGCCGAAAAGTGGAGCACAAAGGCGATGGTATCGGCCTGCTGGCCCATGGAGGCGTGGCCGATGCCCGGGGCCGTGAGGATGATATCGTTTTCCCGGAGGAGAAAATTTTTGTTGCCGCGGCAGTATTCCTGGGTGCCGTGGAGCAGGATGCTCAGCTCATAGTCATCTTCATGCCAGTGGTAGCGGTAGTTCATCACGTCGTGGACAAAGCACCGGACTATGAGATTCTCCCGGGGCCAGTCCAGCTGATAATGGGCAGATGTCATTGGAATTCCTCCCGAAATCCAAACATTTTCCCTGTGGAAAAGATTCGGATAAGATTTTTCTGTGCAGGGTTCTTCTCAAGGATAACCGAAAAAATACGACGAGTCAACTGCTTTTTCTGCGCTTTTGGCTGGAATTTGACAGGATGATTCGGCAAAACATACAAAAGAAAGAGGTATGTATTGGCGAAAACACACAGGGAAAATGTTTGGATTTTTTGCAAAATGGATTGTGGAATCTTTGTCAAAGCTAGGCCGGGGGAAATCTGTCCGGGCGGAGAAAAAGGCGAATATTTGGCTGCGACAAACGATGAATTATTTGTTAAGATAAGCACAACAAAGCCCCATGCCCGGGCAGCTGCGGACTTTTCGAGTTTGAACATGCGAGAAAAATCAAACGGAAAGGGAAACATTTATGAACACTCAAATGATCATCTGTATGGTGATCTTTGCGGCAACGCTGGTCAGCTATATGCTGAACAAGATCCCCATGTGGCTCACTGCCATGATCTCTCTGGCAGCACTTTACTTTACCGGATGCATTGATGCAAGCGGTGCACTGGCCGGCTTCTCCAATGTCAACACCCTGCTGATGGCTACCATGTTTGTGGTGGCCGCAGGCTTCCGCCGCACCTCTCTGGTGGATGGCATGTGCGATGCCATCATGAAAGTGACCCGTGGCAGCTTCCGGACGGCATACTTCGGCTACATTCTGCTGGCTGTCCTGCTCACCAACTTCATTGCAAGCCCTATGGTGGTCTACGCCATCGTCAGCCCGCTGCTGGCCGCCCTGTGCGATAACACGGGCCACAGCCGCAGCCAGTATATGTTCCCGGTCATGGTGGTTTGCGTGGCCTGCTGCGGCATTCTGCCCCTGGCCACTGCCATCCAGCAGGCGGGTCAGTTCACGGGCTTTATGGAGACTTACGGCTTTACGGGCATGTCCATGCGTGCCATTGATTTCACCATCGGTGCCTGGCCTGTTCTGATCATCGTCCCGCTGTGGGCAGTCTTCATCGGCCCCAAGTTCACCCCCAAGGAGCCCGTGGTCCCCATTGAGGCACTGGAGCAGAAGAGTGCTGCCAAGGGCCAGCAGAAGCTGAGCCCGGTGGTGGATAAGATCGGCATCTTCGTCTTCTTTGCCACCATCCTCTGCCTCATCTTCTCCTCTCAGCTCCATCTGGCTACCTGGTCGGTCGCTCTGGTGGGCAGTCTGTGCATGGTCCTGTTTGGTGTGGTGGACCAGAAGTCCGCCCTGCGGGATATCCCCTGGGATATGCTGATGCTCTTTGTCGGTGCGCTGGCTCTGGGCACTGCCCTGACCAACACCGGCGCAGGCGACCTCATTGGCAACGCTCTGGCAACGGCTGTGGGCGGCACCCATAACAACTACATCCTGGGCGCGCTGTTCTTCATCATCCCGTTCCTGCTCACCCAGTTCATGCTCAACCGTTCGGTCTCTGCTGTCTTCGTGCCCATCTGCCTGCTGACCTGCTCTGCTCTGGGTGCCAACCCCATCGGCCTGGTCCTGCTGGTCAACGCTGGCTCCCTGACCGCCTTCCTGACCCCGATGGCTACCCCTGCAGTGCCCATGTGCATGGCAGACGGTGGCTACGACCTGAAGGCAATTATCAAGAGCGGCGCGCTCATCACGCTGATTCTACCCTTCGTTTATATCTTCTACACCATGACAGTGCTGCCGGCATTCTGATCCCGGAAAGGAAGCATACAAAATGACACTGGAAGAAAAAATTGCAACGGCTCAGCAGGTGCGTAGCCGTGACCGGTTCGGCCCGGTCAGTCCGGAAGAGTTGGCCGCACTGCCCGGCACCGAAACAGAACTTTGGGTCGAAGTGGCCGATGGCCGCAAAGTCCATGTGTTCGAGGAGCGCCCGGAGCATCTGCCTGCCAAAGCAGCCCTGCTGTTGAACTTCCATGGCGGCGGCTTCATCAAGGGCCGCACCGACCGGGACCGCCGCTACTGCTGCACCATCATGGAGCAGCTGAATGCTCTGGTCTGGGATGTGGACTACTGCATTGCTCCGGAACAGGCGTTTCCGGCAGCAGTCGAGGAGACGTACGGTATCATTGCTTACGCCTTTGACCATGCGGAAGAACTTGGAATCGACCCTCAAAAAATCGTGCTGGCCGGTCACAGTGCGGGCGGAAATCTTGTTGCTGCCGCACTTATCAAAGATGCGGAAGCGCATCACCTGAAGCCTTGCTGCGCATTGCTTGAATATTTCCCTGTGGATAATACGGTCGATCCTGTAAACCGGCTCTCACCGGGGTTGCAGGCTGACGAATTTTGGGTCAAACGCGCCCAGACGGAGAAGCTGTATACCGATTTTTATGTTGGCGATGCCGACCCGGCGGACCCGCTCTGCTCCCCGGCAAAAGCTACGGACGAGGCACTGGCCTCGTTCCCGGACAGCCTGATCCTCTCGGCCGGAGAGGACAGCCTGCGGGAGGATGTGGAGGCCTTTGTTCTCCGGCTGGTCAAGGCAGGCGTCTGCGTCACAGCCCAGCGCATCCCGGAGGCTATGCACGGCTTTACCACCAATCGGACCCCCGGTTGGGAGCGGGCCCTGGCACTGCATTGCAAATTCTTCCGGCAGCACTTATAATGAAAATTGAACGCAGCAAAACTGGAGGCTGAATCTATGAAAATTACCGACGTCAAGCTCCGCTTTGCCAAGCACTATCTGTTCGTGCAGGTGTATACCGACGCGGGCATCGTGGGCCTGGGCGAAGCAGGCAACTGGGGCTATCTGCAGGCCACGGCTGCCGCCATTGAAAAATTTGCCACCTACCTCATTGGCAAAGACCCGTTCTGTATCGAGGATTACAACCAGAATTTCCTGCGTTCAGTCTACTTCCGCGGCTCGGTCATCATGAGCGCCATCTCGGCCATCGACATCGCCCTGTGGGATATCAAGGGCAAGGCTCTGGGCGTGCCCGTGTATGAGCTGCTGGGCGGAAAGACCCGTGAAAAAGTACGGGTGTACGCCTCTGTCATGCACCTCACCGAGGATAAGCAGGAGCTGGCCGCGCAGTACCAGCAGCTGCAGGAGATGGGCTTTACCGCTGCAAAGATCTTCTGCAACGGCCCCACCAGCGCACCGGACGGCAAAGGTGAGTTCTACTCCAGCCGCATCGAGCGGGAAGTGGAAAAGGTCCGGGTGGCCCGCGAGGCCGTCGGTCCCGACTTTGACTTCGTGCTGGAAGTGCACCGCGGCATGACTCTGCCCGAGGCGGTGGCCTTTGGCCGCGCCGTGGAGCCCTACCGCCCCATGATCCTGGAAGACCCCGTCCCGCCCGACAACGTGGATACCATGGCCGAGGTGGCCAGCAAGGTGGGGGTGCCCATCGCCACGGGTGAGCGCTACATCGATCTGCGGGAGTTTGAAGTGCTGATGGCCCGTCACGCCTGCCAGTATGTCCGCCCGGACGTCTGTGCTGTGGGCGGTATTACCACCAGCAAAAAGATCTGCGCTCTGGCGGAGGCCCATGATGTGCTGGTCATCCCCCACAACCCGCTGGGCCCCGTCTCCACCGCTGCCTGCCTGCAGATCTGCGCCTCCATCCCCAATCTGGGAATCCAGGAGCTGCCCGGTTTCTGCCTCAATGGTGCAGAAGATAGAATGGTCAAAGAGCCGCTCCGCTTCGAGAACGGCTGTATGCTTATCCCCGAGGCTCCCGGCATCGGCGTGGAGCTGGCCGATGACGCCGAGGAACTGTACCCCGCCAAGGAGCGCGGCAGCACCGCTGCCCGCCGTGCATTCGACGGTGCCGTAAAGGACTGGTAAGAGTAAAATCCCTCATTTTCTTTCGTTCAACAACCAAAAGGCTGTCGGCTCTTTGCAGAGTCGGCGGCCTTTTGGCGCCTCTTGCCTTTTTGGGCAAAAGAGGCTACAATAGTCCCAGCAAACCGAAATTTGAAACTTCGGAGGGAAAAACTTATGGCTTGTACAACGATCCTTGTTGGTAAAAACGCATCCTATGACGGCTCCACCATGATCGCCCGCAACGACGATTCCGGTTCGGGGCATTTCACGGCCAAAAAATTTGTGGTCGTGCAGCCGGAGGAGCACCCGGCTGTTTACAAATCCGTGCTGTCCCATGTGGAGATCCCCCTGCCGGGCGATCCCATGCGGATGACGGCCATGCCAAACGCTGTGGAGGGCAAGGGCATCTGGGCCGCGGCCGGTGTCAATGCCGCCAATGTGGGCATGACCGCTACCGAGACCATCACCTCCAACCCCCGCGTGCTGGGGGCTGACCCGCTGGTGGTGTACCAGCCTGCCGTGGGCGATACCCCGGAGGTGCCCGGCGGCATCGGCGAGGAGGATATCGTCTATCTGGTGCTGCCCTATATCCACTCGGCCCGGGAGGGCGTGGAGCGGCTGGGCCGCCTGCTGGAGACCTACGGTACCTATGAGATGAACGGCATCGCGTTCCAGGATGTCCACGAGATCTGGTGGCTGGAGACCATCGGCGGCCACCACTGGATGGCCCGCCGCGTGCCGGATGATTCCTACGTGGTCATGCCCAACCAGCTGGGCATCGACAGTTTTGACCTGGACGATGCCTATGGTGACAAAAAAGACTACATGTGCTCGGCGGACCTGCGGGAGTTCATCGCGGCCAATCATCTCGACCTGTCGCTGGACGGAAGCCTGAACCCGCGGGACGCTTTTGGCAGCCACGACGACGCCGACCACGTTTACAACACGCCCCGTGCTTGGTACATGCTCCGCACCCTCAATCCCAACACCTGGGTCTGGGACGGCCCGGACGCCGACTACACCCCGCGCTCCGATGACCTGCCCTGGTGCATGGTGCCCGAGAAGAAGCTGACCCCGGAGGATGTCAAATATGTGCTGTCCTCCCACTACCAGGGCACGCCCTATGACCCCTACGCCAGCTACGGCGACAAGAGCCAGCGGGGGATGTACCGCTCCATCGGCATCAACCGGAACGACTTCATGGCCCTGATCCAGATCCGTCCGGACGTCCCGGCGGAGCAGAGCGCCATTGAGTGGGTGGCTTATGCCTCCAACGCGTTCAACACCATGGTGCCGTTCTACGCCAATGTGACCACCACGCCGGAGTACCTGTCCTGCACCACCAAAGAGGTGTCCACCGACAGCTTCTACTGGGTCAGCCGGATGATCGCCGCCATGACGGATGCCTCTTATTCCAAGAGCCTCATCCACGCCGAGCGGTATGAGCTGGGCGTCCTTTCGGCCAGCCGGGCCCTCATCCACCAGTACGACGCAAAGCTCATTGCGGAGCCGGATGCCGGCCAGCGCGCCGCTCTCCGGGTGGAGGCCAACGAGGCCATTGCCAAGGCCCTCAAGGCCCGCGCCGCCGATACGCTGGATAAGGTGTTGTTTGAGCTGAGCAGCGGCATGAAGAACTCCTTTGCCCGCTCCGACGCCTAAGCGCTGATTCCGTTAAACCAATCAAAAAACGTCAAAAGCAGCCAACTACTGGGCGCGGATGTCCGGTCGGTTGGCTGCTTTTTGTTCGTTGTATCCCAGCATTTGTGCAGGATGCCTGAATTTTGAGAAAATAATTTGTGCAAAAAACTGACCGAAAGTGATTGATTTTGACGGAAAGATTGCTATAATAAAATTGCAGACACCAAAAACACGCGAAAAGCTTCAAAACCAATCAAACAGGAGGAATGCCCGATGTTGGCAGAAGAACGGTTTGCCCAGATCCTGGCGCTGATGGCGGAAAAACGCACCGCCACCGTGCAGGAGCTGTGCGAGGCCCTGAATGCCAGCGAGTCCACCATCCGCAGGGATCTGAACGAGCTGGACCGTCTGGGCAAAGTCAATAAAGTCCACGGCGGGGCCACCCTGCCGGACAGCCAGTTCCGGGCCGATGAGCCCACCATGGCTGCCAAGGAGAGCCTGGCCGTGGCCGAAAAGCGGGCCATCGCCAATGCGGCGGCGGCCCTCATCACGGCGGAGGATTTCGTCTATCTGGACGCCGGCTCCACCACGCTGGCGCTGGCCCGGGCCGTCAGCGGCCCGGCACTGGATGCCGCTTATGTGACCAACGGCGTGGCCCACGCCCGTCTGCTGGCCCAGAAAGGCTGCCGGGTCTTCCTGCCCGGCGGGCTGCTCCGGCCCGAGACCGAAGCCATCATCGGGGCGGCAGCGCTGCAGAGCCTGCAGCAGTACAACTTCACCAAAGCCTTTATGGGAGCCAACGGCGTGGCGCTGGATGCCGGGTTCACCACCCCGGACCCGGAAGAAGCGGCCGTCAAGGCGGCGGCTGTCCGGCGGGCGCGGGAAGCGTGGTTCCTGGTGGACGACTCCAAGTTCGCCCGCGTCTACCCGGCGGTCATCACCGAGCTGCACGGCGGGGCGATCCTGACGAACCGCTGCCCCAACCCCAAATACAAACAATACACGCTGGTAAAGGAGACGGAAGAATGATCTACACGGTAACATTCAACCCGGCCATTGATTATGTGGTGCGGCTGGACTCCCCGCTGGAAGTGGGCGAGGTAAACCGTGCCCGCGGCGAAGACTGCGTGCTGGGCGGCAAGGGCATCAACGTATCCGGTGTGCTGGCCGAGCTGGGCTGCAAAAGCGTCGCCCTGGGCTTTGTGGCCGGGGAGACGGGTGCCTGGCTGGAGCGCGGCTTGGCCGCCCAGGGCATCCAAACCGATTTCATCCACCTGGCCCAGGGGATGACCCGCATCAACGTCAAGATCAAGGCAGGGCAGGAGACCGAGTTGAACGGCGCGGGCCCCAACATCCCGGAGAGCGCCATGCAGGCGCTGGAAGCCAAGCTGGACGCCCTGCAGAACGGAGACATCCTGATTCTGGCGGGCAGCATCCCGGCCAGCCTGGCACAGACCACCTACGAGCGGCTGCTGGCCCGGCTGGAAGGCCGCGGCGTGCGGGCCGTGGTGGACGCTACCCGGGACCTGCTGGTCAATGTGCTGCCTTTCCACCCCTTCCTCATCAAGCCCAACAATCATGAGCTGGGCGAGATCGTAGGCAGAGTGCTGCAGAGCGATGAGGAGATCGTGGCAGCAGCCAGGACCCTGCAGGAAAAAGGTGCCCGCAACGTTCTGGTGAGCATGGCAGGGGATGGCGCTCTGCTGCTGGATGAAGCAGGCCAGACCCACCGCATCGGCTGCCCGAAAGGCAAAGTGGTCAACAGCGTCGGCGCGGGTGACAGCATGGTGGCAGGCTTTGTGGCAGGTACCCTGCAGAGCGGTGATTACACCACCGCCCTCCGCCTGGGCACCGCCTGCGGCAGCGCCACGGCGTTCAGCCTGGGGCTGGCGAAGAAAGAAGAGATCGAGAAGTTATTGCTGACGATTTAACGAGGAGAGGAGAACACCCCATGCGTATCACGGAATTGTTTACCGCAAAGTCCATCGCGCTGGACGTGGCCGCGCCGGATCAGGCCGCCATCATCGACCGTCTGGTGGAGCTGCAGGCCACCCACGGCAACATTACCGACAAAGAGGCCTACAAAAAGGCCCTCTACGCCCGCGAGGCGGAGGGCTCCACCTATGTGGACAACGGCATCACTGTGCCCCACGCCAAAACGGCCTGCGTCACCCGCCCCAGCCTGGCGGCTCTCCGCCTGAGCGCCCCGGTGCAGTACAATGCCGAGGACGACGGCACCACCGACCTGCTGTTTGCCATTGCCGCCCCGGAGGACGGCGGCCTGCATGTGGATATGCTGGCCCGCATGATGCAGATGCTGATGAACGAGGACTTCGTGGAGAAGCTCCGCGCCGCCAAGACCCCGGCGGAGTTCCTGGACGCCATCGACGCACAGGAAGAGGCTCAGTTCGGGGATGAGAGCTTCACCCAGCAGCAGATCCCCCAGAACGGCTACCGGGTGCTGGCCGTCACCGCCTGCCCCAACGGCATCGCCCATACTTACATGGCCGCCGAAGCCCTCGTCAAGGCCGGTGACAAGCTGGGTCTGCCCGTGAAAGTGGAGACCAACGGCTCCGACGGCACCAAGAACGCCCTGACCCGGAAAGAGATCGAAGCCTGCGACGGCATCATCGTGGCAGCGGACAAGAACGTGGAAACGGCCCGCTTTGACGGCAAGCCCGTCCTGTTCACCCGGGTGGACGACGGCATCCACAAACCCGAGGAGCTCATCAAGAAAGTGGCCCACGGTGAGGTGCCTGTCTTCCACGCCAAGGGCGGCGCGCAGGCGGCCGCGGAGGAGGACACCGCAGGCGAGAGCCTGGGCCGCAGCCTCTACAAGCACCTGATGAACGGTGTCTCCCACATGCTGCCGTTCGTGGTGGGCGGCGGCATCATGATCGCCCTGGCATTCCTGCTGGACGACTACAGCATTGATCCCTCCAACTTCGGGATGAACACCCCTGTGGCGGCGTTCTTCAAGACGGTGGGCGGCGCGGCATTCGGCTACATGCTGCCCATCCTGGCCGGTTTCATCGCCATGTCCATTGCGGATCGTCCGGGTCTGGCCGTCGGCTTTGCAGGCGGCGTCCTGGCCATGAACGGCACCAACTTTGCAGGTCTTGCCAATGGCGAGACCACCGGTATCTCCGGCGGCTTCCTGGCGGCTCTGCTGGCCGGTTTCGTGGCAGGCTATGTGGTCCAGTTCCTCAAGAAGATCACCGAAAAGCTCCCCGCCAGCCTCAACGGCATCCGGCCCATGCTGATCTATCCGCTGGGCGGCATCCTCGTGGTGGGCGCTGTCATGTGCGGCATCAACCCCATCATGGGCATGATCAACACCGCCATGACCGATTGGCTCAACGCCATGGGCGGCACTTCCAAGGTCCTGCTGGGTGCCATCGTGGCCGGTATGATGAGCATTGATATGGGCGGCCCGTTCAACAAGGCAGCTTACGTCTTTGGCACCGCGGCGCTGGCCTCCGGCAACTATGAGGTCATGGCCGCTGTCATGGTGGGCGGCATGGTGCCTCCCATCGCCATCGCCCTCTCCACCACGTTCTGCCCTAAAAAGTGGACCCCGGATGAGCGCCGCAACGGCATCGTCAACTATGTCATGGGCCTCTGCTTTGTCACCGAGGGCGCCATTCCCTACGCAGCAGCCGACCCGCTCCGTGTTCTGCCCAGCTGTGTCATCGGTGCAGCGCTGGCAGGCTCCCTCTCCATGACCTTTGGCTGCGCCCTGCGGGCACCCCACGGCGGCATCTTCGTCTTCCCCGTGGTGGACCATGCTCTGCTCTACTGCGTGGCGCTGGCCGTGGGCAGCGTGGCAGGCGCTGTGATCCTCAGCCTGCTCAAGAAGACCCGCGCCGAGGCATAATGTACAAAGCCATTCTCCAAACTTCATCATAAGCAAAAGGCCCCCGCTGTGCACTGGCAGACCAGACACGGCGGGGGCCGCTTTTGTTGAGAGGACGACTCCATACAAACACAAAAACCCGCCTGGCAGCGGGTTTTTGTGTATAGAGGGGTGGGAAAGTATATAAAGTGGTGAATCGCAATTTCAGGCAGGGAAGCTGTTTCAGGCGTTTTGCACAGCCTGTGGACGCAGAAGCCCCGCATCCGTACCCTGCGATATGTATTATACCAGCTCTTTCTTTTTTGTCAAATAGAAATTTCTTGAAATGCTTAAATTTGCACTTTACTTTTGGAGCAAAACTTTATATAATTAACACAAGCGAAATGAAATCCAACTTTTGCTAGGTTTATAAATTTTTACAACAATAAAACTTTACTTTCGAAAATTTTTGTGGATTTCAACAGAATATCAAAGGAGACATTGTCCCATGGATGATTTGGACCGTAAAATTCTGGCCCTGTTGGCCAAAAACGCCCGGATGCCTGTCAAGGAGATCGCGGAGCAGGTAGCTCTGACCAGCCCTGCCGTTTCCAGCCGCATCCACAAGCTGGAGACTGATGGCGTCATCGGCGGCTATACCGTCACACTCAACCGCCCGGCAGACCGCGTGTATGTGGATGCCCTCATCAGCCTTTCGGTAGCCCCCTCCAAGCACGAGGCGTTCCTGCACCTGATCCAGAACAGCAAGGAAGTGCTGCAGTGCTACCACGTCACGGGCGATTATACATTCCTCATCAAGGTCAGCTGCGGCAGTATGCCCCAGCTGGAGCATCTGATCCTCCAGTTCCAGAAGCTGGGAACCACCAGCACCCAGATCATCCTTTCCACCCCCGTCAACCACGGCGATCTGGAAGCCCTGATGCTGTAAAGAAGCTGAAAAACGTCTGTTCATAAAAGTGTTACAGGCAGCGGCGCAATTTTCGCCCGCGGTGGCTCGTATTCTGGATAGCAGCACAAAAAAGTGGAATACTATGGCTGCACTCTTCCAAATGACGCCTCACGAACGAAAGGAATATCCACTATGAAACTGAAACGCATCTTTGCGGCGCTGCTGGCAGGCGCTGCCCTGCTGGCTCTGGTGGGCTGCGGCACATCCGGCAGCACGGGCAAGCCCGCTTCCTCCGCTGCAAGCACCCCCAAAGACTACACCCAGATCCTCCACGATGCCCGCAGCGCCGAGGACAACGAGTATTATATGATCTTCACCAAAGGCGCGGACGGGAAATACACCGCTCAGTACGGCTACAGCAAGGACTATGAGGCCGACCAGCTCAATGATGAGATCGCCAACATGATGATGCCCATGCTCAACTTGGAGGATGGCATGGCGGAGGATTTTGCCGCCTCCCTTTCCACAATGATGGTGCAGAGCTATGGCCTTGCCATCGTCAAGCCTGCCGAGGGCAGAACGCAGGACGTGGTAGACGCCCTGAATGCCTATGTGGAGAGCGAGCAGCAGTCCATGGAGCATTATCTCGAGGACGAGTATCAGATCGCCAAGAACGCGAAAGTGGAGACTCTTCCCTCCGGCGAGGTGGTCCTTGTCTGCTGTGAGGACAGCGATACCGTCCTTGCCAACCTGAAAAAAGCGCTGGCCGCTTAAAAACGAATCACACGCAAAAAAGAACGCCTGCTTCCAGTTGGAAGCGGGCGTTCTTTGCAGGATGGGCAGTACAGAAATTATTCAGCTTTCACATCGATGGCGTTGACGATCTTGTTGGCGATGTACTCGTGGCCCTGAATGGTGGGGTGGACATCCAGGTCGGTCTTTGCCTTGGGGATGGCCACATAAGTCAGGTCATAGGTCTCGGCCAGCTGCTTCTCAAACTTGTTGAGCTTGCGGAAGTAGTTGTGCCAGCAGGGGATAAACGGCACCGGGTCGGTGTAGCCCATCAGCAGGATCTGCACGTCCGGGTTCAGCTTGCGGATCTCCTGCACGATGGAGATGAGGGCGGAGGTGGTCTGCGGATAGATGCGGTCGCAGATCTTGGCCATATCGGAGGTGATGAGCTTCCAGGAGGCGTTCTTTTCCTCTTTGGTCAGCTCCATGTCCTTGATGCCCTTGAGGATGGTGGAAACGGCAGAGCCGGAGGAGCGCAGGTTGCCGGAGAGGATGGTGGAAGCCAGAGCGTCGCTCTTGTGGTTGGTGGCGTTCCACAGGCCGGCCACGCAGGGCACGAACGCGTCATTGGAGCCGATCTGGATGGAGATGACGTCTGCCTTGCGGATGTAATCCTGGAACTCCGGGTAGACGTAGTAGCAGCCGGACTCCATGTTCATCTGGGGCATCTTGCCGTCCCGGATCATGTCCACCAGGTCGGGGGCCGTCAGGGCAGGCAGGCCCAGATCAATGGCGTGGTCGCGGTCCAGGCCCAGCTTGGAAGCTACCTTACCGACATAGCAGTCTGGGGAGTAGCCCTTGAAATTGGGGCGCATGTCCACGCCGTAAGTGGAAGTGCCGTTGGCGCTGTACTGGACATCGGCCAGGCCCACGCCTGCCACGATGCTGTCGCCCAGGGCAACGTAGGTGATCTGCTTCTGCTCCGTGCTCTCCGTGTCGGCAGCAGTTTCTTTCGTGCTGTCCGCTGCGGGGGCAGTCGTTTTGGTGTCGGCGGCGGGAGCCTGTTCGGTGGTGGTAGCCGTCACGGTATCGCCCAGGGTAATGACCACTTCGTTGGTCTCATCCTCAGGGGCCATTTCCGGCTCTGCTTCGGCCACAGCGGCCTCGGGTTCCGCGGGCAGTGCCTCGGCACCCTCAGCAAAGGCGGGGACGCCCAGCGAGAACACCAGAGCGGCTGCCAGCAGCAGGCTGACAAATTTCTTTTTCACGGTGTGGTTCCTTCTTTCCCATCAAAAATCTCAGTAATCGCGGGGAGTGATCTCCTCTTCCAGCTTGCGATAGTCTACCTTTCCCACCGGGGTCATGGGGAGCTCCGGCACAAACTTGTAGGCCACAGGCTGGACGTATTCGGGCAGCTCCTCCTCGCACATCTGGCGCAGTTCTTGGATCAGCTGTTTTTTCTTGACACCAGCAGCGGCGGGGGTGAGCACGATGTACACGAATGGCAGGCGGCCCTGCACATGGTCCTGATCGGCACAGCCCACAACGGAGCACTGGTGCACGGCGGGGTGCTGGCTGACCACGTTTTCGATCATGGAGGGGAAGACTTTGAAGCCGTCGTGCCGGATGATGAGCCGCTTGATGCGGGAATCCAGGTAGACGAAGCCGTCCTCGTCGATATAGCCGATATCGCCGGTGTGGACCCAGACGCGGCCATCCGGGTGCTTGTGCAGGATCATGGCCGTTTCGTCGGGTTTGTTGTAGTAGCCTTTCATGGTGGCGGGGCCGCTGATGCACAGCTCGCCGCGCTGACCAATGGGCAGCTCTTTGTCCGTGCCTGGCTCAAACGCAGAGACGAGGGTGTTGACCATGGGAATGCCCACACTGCCGGGCTTGTTGTTCTTACCGGCGGCCACAGTGGCGGCCGAGGCAACTTCCGTCATGCCATAGCCCTTGGCCATGGGGTACTCCACGTTGTGGGAGGCCAGGAATTCGTTGACCGTCTTCTCCGCGCCCAGCGAAATGGCGTCGCCGCCAGCCGCGTAGTTGTGAATGAACGAGAGGTCTTTTTTCTGAACTTTCGGGTCGGCGGCCAGCTGCTGGTAGTGGGCGGGCACACCGAACATGATCTCGGGCTTGTACTTGAGCACCAGGCTGCCCAGCTTGGCAGGGTCCAGGTTGGGGATGATGATCACCGTCAGGCCCAGCACCAGCGGCAGGTGCACGCCGCAGGCATAGCCGTAGGCGATGAACGGGGGCATAATGTTCATCAGCTTCTGCCCTTTCTGGAACAGGGTGTCATAGGCAGAGAACTGCTGTGCAATGGCGTTGAAGCTGTTGTCTGTCAGCATGACGCCCTTGGGCGAGCCCGTGGTGCCGCCGGTGTGGACCACCACGCAGGCGTGGCTGGGGTCGTAGGGCTCCGCGGCGGTGCTCTGGCCCTCGCCGCCCTCCAGGAACTGCTTCCAGTGCAGAACGTTGGATTTGTACTTGTTCTTATCGGGGCTGGTCATCTTGTAGCCGACGCTGAGCGGGAACGGCAGGGAGTCGGCCGGGGAGAGGACGATCACACGCTCCACATGGGTGCGCTTGGCGGCCTGACGGCAGCGCTCGTACACCACGTTCAGGCAGATGAGCAGGTGGGAGTCCACTTCCTCAATGTAATCGCGGATGCCCTCGACGCTGTAGCGGGGATCCACCAGGTTCAGGGTGGCACCAATGAGGTCGGCAGCGTAGAACGCGTAGATGACCTCCGGGGTCATCACGCTGACCACTGTGATGATATCGCCCTTTTTGACGCCGACACCGCGGAGCGCGGCTGCCGTCTTTTTCACATTGACGATGAAGTCCGCATAGGTGAACTTGCGGCCGTAATAATTCAGGGCCGCCTCGCCCAGGCGGTTCTTGTTCTGCTGGCAGACGTAATCAAATGCCGAGCAGGTGGGCAGGGTCTGGTCAATATACTTCTGTGCGTAATATTTCAGCCAGGGACGCGCCGTAGACGCGTAGAGAACATTTTCCGGTGTAGTCATTGAATCATCCATTTCCTTTTATCTTTTCTCGCCCTCACACCAGGGCAGCAGAACGGGATGGGAATCCATCCTGACTATTGTAGTTGAGCAGCCCGGAAAAGTCAATAAACAGAGCGTATGAAATGTAGCAAAGAAAGCGCGGGACGTTTACATTTCACTCAGCCACTGCTTGGCTTCGGCTTCGCTGCAGAGCACAAAGTGGTTGGGGCGCAGCTCCCGCCACTGAGGCGCTTCCTTGCTGTAATCGTGCATGGAGGGGTCGTACACCAGCAGATGCTTGTTCCGCTCCCGGCGGGGGCTGGGCATGGGGATGGCTGAGAGCAGGCTGCGGGTGTAGGGGTGGATGGCGTGGGTCACCAGCTCCTCAGCATCGGCCAGCTCCACGATGTCGCCCTTGTGGATGACGGCGATGCGGTCCGAGATGTACCGCATCACGGACAGGTCGTGAGCGATGAAGAGGTAGGTGATGTTCCGCTCTTTCTGGATATGGCGCAGCAGGTTGAGCACCTGAGCGCGGATGGACATGTCCAGTGCGGAGATGGGCTCATCGGCAATGATGAACTCCGGCTCCACGATGAGGGCGCGGGCAATGCCGATGCGCTGGCGCTGGCCGCCCGAGAACTCATGGGGGAAACGGGAGGCAAACTCCGGCAGCAGGCCCACGTCCAGCAGAGCCTGACGCACTTTGGCTTCCCGCTCGGCAGCGGAGAGGTCGGGCCGGACGTTCATCAGGCCCTCGCCCACGATGTAGCTGACCTTTGCGCGCTCGTTCAGGGAGGACTGGGGATCCTGGAAGATCATCTGAATCTCCTTGATGATCTGTTTGTCCAGCGCGTGGGAGATCTTGCCGTTGATCTTCTGGCCCTTGTAGAGGATCTCGCCGCCCGAGGTGGGCAGGATGCGCATGATGGCGCGGCCAATGGTCGTCTTGCCGGAACCGGACTCGCCCACCAGGCCAAAGGTCTCGCCTTTATAAATGGTGAAGTTGGCGTTGCTCACGGCCTTGTAAGCCTTGCGGCCGGAGCCATAAGTCACCTCAAGGTTCTTGACCTCCACCAGAACTTCGCGCTTTTGTTCTTCTGCCATATCACATGCCCTCCTCTTTCAGCATCTGCACAGCCGCCGGCGGGTCGATCTTGGGGGCCCGGGGGTCCAGCAGCCAGGTCTTGGCCTTGTGGGTGAGGCTGACATTGAAATACGGCGGACGCTTGACGAAGTCGATCTTGAGCGCCTGCGGGTTGCGGGGCGCGAAAGCGTCGCCGTGAATTTCGGTAAACAGGTTGGGGGGCGTGCCCTGAATGTTGAACAAGTCTTCGCCCTTAATGCCCATCTGGGGCATACTGGACAGCAGGGCCCAGGTGTAGGGGTGGCGGGGGTCGTAGTAAATTTCGTCCGAAGTGCCGATCTCCACGATGTCGCCGGCATACATGACGGCCACCCGGTCCGCGATATTGGCCACAACGCCCAGGTCGTGGGTGATGAGGATGATGGTCAGGTTGTACTTTACCCGCATCTCTTTCAGCAGCTCGAGGATCTGTGCCTGAATGGTCACGTCCAGTGCCGTGGTGGGCTCGTCGCAGATCAGGATCTGCGGGTTGCAGGCTACCGCGATGGCAATGCCAACGCGCTGTCGCATACCGCCGGAGAAC
>OGDE01000901.1_pt1 | contig 21248 bp, 21 predicted proteins | sample 1570321 | NCBI WGS metagenome assembly OGDE01 (sample SAMEA2581976, study PRJEB24529) | metagenome | biome: Human gut stool | place: China | collected 2011 | reverse complement strand
TCATCCCCGGCACCTCCCGCTCCGGTGCCACCATCGTGGGCGGCCTGCTGCTGGGCCTCTCCCGTGCCTGCGTGGCCGAGTTCACGTTCTTCCTCGCCATCCCGGTCATGGCCGGTGCCTCCCTGCTCAAGGTGGTCAAATTCGTCCTCTCCGGCGTTGCCATGACCGGCACCGAAGTGGCCGTTCTCGTGGTGGGCTGTGTGGTTGCTTTTGTGGTCAGCCTGGTTGCCATCCGCTTCCTGATGGATTACGTCAAACGCCACAACTTCAAGTTCTTCGGCCTCTACCGCATCGTGCTGGGTGCCATCGTCCTGGCTGTGGCCGCCATTACGGCCATCGCATAAAACAAGATCAAAAATGCATCTCAGGGCCGCCCAACGGGCGGCCCTTTCTGTTAAAGCTTACAAAATGACTTGTTAATGTTTTGTGGGTATGGTAAAATAAAAACGTAAGAATGTTCAAAGCGTCTCCTGAAAAAGAGGTGAGAATCGTGAGGAATTTCCAATTGGATGAAAAAACAGCTGAACGGATGGATGCAATCCGGAAGTTTACATTGATGGATGACACTTTTATGACGCAAGTTTTTTCAGGGGACTTGGAATGCACGCAGGAGTTACTAAGTATTATCCTGAAAAGACAGGACTTGAAAGTGATGAAGTCCGTGACGCAATTAACGATTGGAAACCTATTTGGACGTTCTGTTCGATTGGACATCTATGCAAATGATGCGGCAGGAAAACAATATGATATAGAGGTTCAACAGGAAGACAGAGGGGCCGTTCCGGAGAGGGCAAGGCTCAACAGCGCATTGCTGGATTCGCGTTTGACGACGGCAGGCGAAGCCTATACAGAGTTGCCAGAGACATATATTATTTTCATTACGGCCAACGATGTATTAAAAGAGGGGCTTCCGGTCTATACAATCGAAAGAACGGTCCAAGAAACAGGAAAGTCATTTGGAGACAGGGCGCATATTATATATGTCAATGGTTCGTATCGCGGAAGTGATGAAATAGGGCAGTTGATGCACGACTTTAATTGTGGTGACTATCGGAAAATGCAAAATCCGAAAATTGCAGCAAGGGTTAGATATTTCAAAGAAGAAGCGGAGGGAGTGGCAACTATGTGCAAGACAATGCAGGTAATCGTAGACCGTGAACGGGAAGATGCTGAAATCGAAAAAGGAAAGCGCATTGCATTGAATCTCTGGAATGGCGGCGAGCATGATCTGGATAAGATCGCACGGACGACAGAGCTCACGCTGGAACAGGTAAGAGAAGCAATTACAGAAATGCGCTCAGCATGAAAGAATCGAAAGCAAACGGGGGAGCCGCTGCACAGAGCTTTGTGTGGCGGCCCTTTTGTGTTGCCCGCAAGGTGTGTATTTGTCATGTTGCACCATATAAAATGAAGATTTTTGCAGAAACCGACAAAATTATTGGATTCCCTTGACAGAGTGGCCGGGGGGGGGGGGTAAGATTGGCGTACAAACAATGACATTTGGGGTTTTTGTTTTGGAATTGAATCAAAAAACAGGAGGAATTCAATCATGAGATTATCGAAAAGAATTGTCGCGGTTGCTCTGGCTGCGGTCATGGCTGTTTCTATGTTGACTGCCTGCGGCGGCGGTGGCGGCGGCAGCAATGGTGGCTCCAGCTCTTCTGGCAGCAATAATGGCAGCTCCAATGTTGGCGGCGGCAGCAATGGTGGCTCCAGCTCTTCTGGCAGCAACAGCGGCAGTAACAGTGGTACGAGCACGGGCGGCGGCACTGGTTCTGAGACGAAGCCGTCTGCCACGACGATGAAAAACAGCCGTACAGGTGCTCTGATGCAGAAAGCACTGGCTTCCGGTCAAATTCAGCTTGTTGTGGTTGAGGATAAATACGATGAGACACTGCAGGATTATCCGCAGTTTACGATGGCGAGGAGCGGGAAGAATGTTTGTGTTCAGGTGGCCAGTAAAGATGGTACCAAAAAATATCTAGAAGAAATTAAAAACGGAACGGACCAAAAGGCATATTTTGTACTGTATCCGGATTGTTCCATGTATAAGGGAATGAAAAAAGAACTGGAAGACAAGGGATATAATACTGAGAAGCTGACGATGCCTATTTACGAAGAAGAAAAGTATGATCCGAATAATTCTGATTTGCCGGTTGAATGGAATGACTATGAGGAAAACGCAAAAATAGAACTCGGAACCTACACTTATAAGAAAACAAAGCAGACCTATGATGCTGAGAAGCTGACGGAAAAGGATGGCGACCAGACAATCTATTGCTATGATAAGAGCAATACGTTGCGTTTGATCGTTGAAGTTGACAAAGACCCGAAAACCGGAAAGGTAGAAGAGCATATTTCCGAAGTAAAGAGCATTGCGTTTACGGTGAACCCGGCTGTCTTTAAGGTAAATAAAGACGCCATTGACTACCGTGAAATAAACAACTATGTTACCAAAAAGTAAATAGCGAACCAGCCCTGGAAAGCCTGACCGCTCTCCGGGGCATTTTCATGCAAAAAAATCACCCTGAACCAAACTTTACCTTTATTGCGCCTCTATTCCCAGTGTGTTATAATCAAAACCAAGAGAGAACCCTGCGGCGGGGAGTGCGCCGCAACTGCAAAACAGAGGAGAAAACAATGGAAGCATCGACTGTTTACTATACCGACTTCCGGTGTCCGGTGGGCACCAGTCTGACGGAAAAGCTGCGTCGGCTGTGCCTGGCGGCTGGCATCAAGAACATCGACATGGACGGCAAGTTCGTGGCCATCAAGATGCACTTTGGGGAGCTGGGCAACCTGGCGTTCCTGCGCCCCAACTACGCCAAGGTGGTGGCCGACCTGTGCAAGGAGCAGGGCGGCCTGCCGTTCCTGACCGACTGCAACACCCTCTACCCGGGCAGCCGCAAAAACGCGCTGGAGCACCTGACCTGCGCCCAGCTGAACGGCTTCTGGCCCATGACCACGGGCTGCCAGATCCTCATCGGCGACGGCCTGCGGGGCACCGATGAGGTGGAAGTGCCGGTGCCCAACGGCGAGTTCTGCAAGACGGCCAAGATCGGCCGCGCCATCATGGACGCAGATGTCTTCATCAGCCTGACCCACTTCAAGGGCCACGAGGCCACGGGCTTCGGCGGTGCCATTAAGAACATCGGCATGGGCTGCGGCTCCCGCGCAGGCAAGATGGAGCAGCACTCTTCCGGCAAGCCCGCTGTACAGGACAGCCTCTGCCGCGGCTGCCACCGCTGCGCCAAGGAGTGCGGCTCCGACGCCATTACTTACAACGAGCAGAATAAGGCTGTCATCGATTACGACAAATGCAAGGGCTGCGGCCGCTGCATCGGTGCCTGCAATTTCGATGCCATTTACTCCATCGACAGCAGTGCAAACGAAGAGCTGGACCGCAAGATGGCCGAGTACGCTGCCGCTGTCTGCTATGATCGCCCCTGCTTCCACATCAGCCTGGTGCAGGATATCAGCCCCAACTGCGACTGCCATGGCGAGAATGATGCCCCCATCCTGCCGGATATCGGCATGTTTGCCTCCTTTGACCCGGTGGCATTGGATCAGGCCTGCGTGGACGCCTGCCTGGCAGCCCAGCCCCTGCCCAACAGCCAGCTGAGCCAGAACCTGGCGAAAGCAGACTGGAACTGCTACCATGACAACTTCAAGGACTCCAACCCCAACATCGAGTGGAAAGCCACTCTGGAGCAGGCGGAGAAGATCGGCATGGGCAGCCGGAAGTATACGCTGAAAAAAGTCTAAAACGGAAAAACGGCAAAAAAGAGGCATCGTGCACTGCACGATGCCTCTTTTGCTATGTTGCTCAAAATTCGCCCTTTGCCTCGGGGGTCAGGCGGTCAATGACGTCCTGCAAAGCGTCCCAGTTCTTCTGGGAGCAGCCGGGCAGGTCGGCGGGGTCAAGGCCGGCATCCTCGATGAGGCCGGAAAGGCTGTCCTTATCGGTCAGCAGGGCGTTGGCGTCGTCCTTGATGAGAGGCCAGGCCTCGGCAAAGCTCTCCTGGTCAATGAAGTCCAGCGCGTCGTACCATTGGCTGAACGCGTCCTCAATGGCGTCGGTGGTGCGGCTGGTCAGGTTGGTCTGCTCGGCCCACTGGAGCAGGGAAGCCGCCGCCAGCACGGATTTCAGGGAGCAGCCGGAAACGCCGGGGCCCCAGCCCAGGCAGGGCTCAAAGGCATCGGACGTGCCCGTGATGCTGAACAGCGAGTTCTCATCAAAATTCGGGCGCAGGCCGGAGGTGTTGGCCTCGTTGGTGGTGCTGGGGACGCTCTCGCTGGACGCGCTGGCCGAGCTGTTGGCCGGGGCGGAAGCGGAGCCAGTGCTGCCGCTGGCGGCGGTGTCGCAGCCAGCCAGAAGGCAGAGGGCCAGTGCCGCGCAGAGCAGCAGCGAAACGAACCGTTTTTGGATCATGGCGGATTCCTCCTTTTATCAATGCCCGGCGCGCCGCCGGGGGAGCATTTTGGGTCTTACTTCTAGTATACTGTTCTCCCCGGCGGTTGTCAATCGGCGCTCGTGGGACGAATTTCAACTGCGATTGACCTTTAAAGCAGAAGCAGTTATAATAGGCACCGAACGTGAATCCAACAAAAATCCAACGGATATAAAACCAAGGAGCATCGTATGAACCACGAATTTTCCATCGACGGCCTGTTCGACTTCCTGAACGCCGGCGTCAGCGCGTTCCACTCCACCGCGGCGGCGGCAGCCATCCTCGAAGAGAACGGCTACCAGAACTGCCCTGAGAGTGCTGCCTGGCAGCTGGCTCCGGGAGGCAAATATTATACCACCCGCAACGGCTCTGCCATCATGGCATGGCGGATGCCCAAGGGCCCGCTGACCGGCTGGCACGCGGCGGCCAGCCACAGCGATTCGCCCACCTGGCGGGTCAAGAAACTGGACTGCGCCAAGGATGAAGTGTTTGCCAAGGCGGAGACCGAGGGTTACGGCGGCATGATCATGCCCTCCTGGCTGGACCGCCCCCTGAGCGTGGCCGGCCGCGTGCTGGTGGAGACGGAAAGCGGCATTGAGAGCCGTCTGGTCCACCCGGACCGCGCCGTGGCCTGCATCCCCAACCTCTGCATCCACTTCAACCGTGACCTGAACAACGGCATGAAGTATAACCCCCAGGTCGATCTGCAGCCCATCTTCGGCGCGGCAGGCGGCAGCCTGCGGGCTGTGCTGGCGCGGGAAGCCGGTGTCAAGCCCGAAGAGATCGTGGACGCCGACATCGTCCTCTGCACCCGGGAGAAGGCCGAGCGTCTGGGCCTGAACGGCGAGTATTTCATGTCTGGCCGCATCGACGACCTGGAGTGCGCCTACACCACTCTGTGGGGCTTTTTGCAGGGCCGCGGCGAGGAAGAGGGCCGCGGCGATGTCTGGGTCATGTTTGATAACGAGGAAGTCGGTTCCTCCAGCCGTCAGGGGGCCTGCGGCACCCTGTTTGCAGACGTGCTCTCCCGCGTGGAGGAGAGCCTGGGCGTGACGAAAGAGCAGAGCATCCGCGCCCGCACCAACACCCTGCTGCTGAGTGCCGATAACGGCCACGCCACCCACCCCAACCACCCCGAGAAGAGCGACCCCGCCAACCCCATCGTCATGGGCGGCGGCGTCCTGCTCAAGACCAACGCCAGCCAGAAATACACCACCAGCGGCTTTACCGGGGCCGCGTTCAGCGCCATCTGCAAAAAGGCGGGCGTCCCCGTCCAGACCTTTGCCAACCGCGCCGATGTGCCGGGCGGCTCCACGCTGGGCAACCTGCTGGGCCATCAGATTTTGATGCCCATGGTGGACATCGGCCTGGGCCAGCTGGCCATGCACTCCGCCATGGAGACCGCCAGCTGCGCCGATGCCGAGTACATGGCAAAGGCCGTGGCCGCCTACTATAATACCCCCATCTTCCAGCCGAAAGACGGGGAGTGGAAGCTGGGCCTGTGAGCGGCACGGTCGGGCGGTTTGCCCCCAGCCCCAGCGGGCGGCTCCACTTGGGCAACCTGGCCTGCAGCCTGCTGGCCTGGCTGAGTGCGAAGCATCAGGGCGGAAAGATCGTCCTCCGCATTGAGGATCTGGACGCTGAGCGCTGCCCCCGCAAATATGCCGACCAGCTGGAAGAAGACCTGAGCTGGCTGGGACTTGTCTGGGACGAGGGCGGCAGCCACGGCGGGCCCCACGGCCCCTATTACCAGAGCGAGTGCGCCCCCGTCTATGAGAAGGCCTACGCGAAGCTGGCCGCACAGGGGCTGGTGTACCCGTGCTTCTGCTCCCGCTCCCAGCTCCATGCCGCCAGCGCGCCCCATACCTCGGACGGCAACGTCATCTATCCCGGCACCTGCCGGGACCTGACGCCGGAGGAGATCGCCGAGAAGCGGAAGCACAAAGCCCCGGCTTACCGGGTCAGGGTGCCGGACGAGAATGTCCGCTTTGTGGATGGCTGCATGGGCCCCCACACCGAGAACCTCCTGCGGGACTGCGGGGATTTCTACCTCCGCCGCGCCGACGGCGTGTTTGCTTATCAGCTGGCCGTGGTGGTGGACGACGCCCGGATGGGCGTTACCGAGGTGGTGCGGGGAGCTGACCTGCTCTCCTCCACGGCCCGGCAGCTCTATCTGTACCGTCTGCTGGGGCTCAAAGCGCCCCGCTTTGCCCACTGCCCGTTGCTGCTGGCCCCGGATGGCCGCCGCCTCTCCAAGCGGGATGGCGACCAGAGCCTGGAAAATCTCCGTGCCAAGTACACGGCGGAGGAGATCGTGGGCAGGCTGGCCTATGTGTATGGTCTGCAGCCCGAGCCTGCTCCCCGCACACCGGAGAGCCTGATTACAGATTTCAGCTGGGAGAATGTGCCCAAAGAAGATATCTGCCTGCCGGAAAATTTATTCTAACAAAAAACGCCTGTTCCCTTGCGGGAGCGGGCGTTTTTGGATCGATCAGGCAGATCGAAAAAATTACAGGCGCTGCGGCACGCGGCTGGTGTCGTTGTCCCGGAGGGTCATGGCCGAGTCGAGGACAAGGGCCAGCAGAATGCCCATCATCACGTCAATGCAGCTGTGCTGCTTGAGCAGCACGGTGGCCAGCACGATGGACACGCAGAGCACGGCCGCCGCCGGGCGCATCCAGCGGCGCTGCGGGGCATCGAAGATGCGGCTGCGGTAGTAGGCCAGCATCAGCGTCACCGAGTTGAAGACATGGATGGAGGGGCAGACGCTGGTGGGCGTATCTGTCGCGTAGAGCAGCCGCACGGCCTGCGCGAAAATATCATTGCCATACACCCGGTCTGGCCGCAGGTAGAGCCCCGTGGGCAGGACGACATAGCAGGCCAGTGCAAAGGTCATGCCCGCAAACAAAGGCAGGCAGAGCCGCCAGAAGTCTGCACGGGGCGCTTTCCAGAGCAGGTAGAACAAAGTGAACGGGATCCAGACGAACCACGCCAGATACGGCACGATGGCGTATTTGCAGAACGGGATGAAATCGTCCAGCCGACAGTGGACCCAGATGTCCGGCACCGTGACATGGACTTCCAGCCAGTGGAAGACGGTGAGATAAAAGACCATGTAAAACGCCATGAACCAGACGGGATGGCGGGAAAACCAAGTACGCATCAAAACACACTTCCTTTGTGCGGGGTGGTTGAAATACCTTTCAACGGCAAAAAATTATACGCCCCAATTATGAAAAATACAAGACGAAAACTGGACAACACTCCTAAAATAGTGCTCCAGATTTTGTGCAAGGCTGACGAAAAAGTCCCTCTGTCTTCTCATACGAGACAGAGGGGCAAAATCTTGCATCGAAAAATGTGAAACTTTAAATCACGTGCTGTTCCAGCCACTTGCCCCGCACAAAGCGGACCATAAAGCAGACGGAGCGGAACACCCAGTCCAGGAACATGCCCATCCAGATGCTGAGCAGCTGGCCGTGGAAGCAGAGCACCATCAGGTAGCAGAAACCCACCCGGAACACCCACATGGACACGATGCTGACCGACATGGTAAACGAGGCGTCGCCTGCCGCGCGGAGGATGTTGGGCAGGGTAAAGCTGGAGGGCCAGAAAAAGATCGAGAAGATGTTGAACCACTGCATCACCTGCAGGGCCATGGCCTGCGCTTCCGGCGAGAGATGGAAGAGGGTCAGCGCCAGCTTGTCCGCAAAGAAGAACGCGGACAGGTTCATGATCCAGGCGCCCGCATAAGCCAGCAGCAGCAGGCGGCGGGCGTACCAGACAGCCTGCTCTTTCTCGCCTGCGCCCAGGCACTGGCCCACCACGGTGAGCACGGCAAGGCCCACGGCGCTGGCCGGGATGTTGAGGAACGTGGAGGTGGTGTTGGCCACGGCGTTGGCCGCAATGGCGGCGGTACCCAGGGTGCTGGTCAGGCTGGCCACCGACAGCTTGCCGATCTGGAACATGCCGTTCTCAATGCCGGCCGGGATGCCCACCCGCAGGATGCGCTGGATGAGCCTGCCGTTGGGCCGGAGAGCGGCAAGACCCTCTATGCGGAGCATACAGCCGGGCTTTTGCAGCAGGAAAAGCACCGCGATGCAGGCAATGGCGCGGGAGATCAGGCTGGCGAGGGCCGCGCCCAGCACGCCCATCCCGAAGCCAAAGATGAGGATGGCGTTGCCGCCGATGTTGACAACGTTCATCACCAGGCTGGACATCATGCTCACCTTGCTGTTGCCCTGCGCCCGGAACAGTGCCGCACCGGCGTTGTACAGGCCAATGAACGGGTAGCTCAGGGCTGAGAGCAGGAAATAGGTCTCAGCGTAGCGCATGACGTCGGCGTCGATGGAGCCGAAGATGCCCCGCAGGATGGCGTGCCGCCCCACCACGACCACGGCGGCCACGGCCAGGCTGAACACCGAGAGGATGAACAGGATCTGCGCGGCGGAGGCCCGGGCGTTTTTCTCTTCCCGGTGGCCGATGTACTGGCTGGCGACCACCGCGCCGCCGGTGGCCAGCGCGCTCATGATCTGGATCATCAGGGTGTTGAACGTGTCAACGAGGCTTACGCCCGAGACAGCCGCCTCGCCGACGGAGGAGACCATCAGGGTGTCGGCCAGGCCAATGGTCACACTGAGTGCCTGCTCGGCGATGAGGGGCAGCAGCAGGGCCGTCAGTTGCCTGCGGGTAAACAGCGGTTGGGAATTGAATTTTGTGGACGTCATGGTTCCTCCTATGTGCCCTCTCAGTCTCGCTTTGCTCGACAGGCATCCTCCTTTTGTCGCTTACGCGACATCTCCCTCCGGCCGGAGGGAGTCTTTCCCAAAGGGGCGAGCCCTTGGCAAAGAGGTTTTGTTTCTCATAGACGCATGGCGTTTTCTATAGACTTTACGGACTGCCAAAGCCTCTCACTTTGGGAGAGGTGGCATCGCGTTAGCGATGACGGAGAGGGCAAGCCAGTTGACAAGAAAGAGAAAACCTTATGATACAATGGCTCAAGAAACATTGGGAAGTGCTCAGCTACCTGATCTTTGGGGTGCTGACCACCCTGCTCAATATCCTGCTGTACGCGCTGTTCAACCGGCTGTTCGGCTATACCGCCGCCAACAGCTGGGGCAATGTGCTGGATAACATCCTCTGCATCCTGTTTGCCTATGCCACCAACCGGGCGTTCGTCTTCCGCAGCAAAACGCAGGGCAGGGAGCAGGCAAAAGAGTTTACAGCCTTTGTCTCCTGCCGTCTGGGCACGCTGCTGCTGGACGCCGCCATCATGCTGGTTTTGGGCAACCTGCTGGCGGCCCAGGGCGCGGCGCTGATGGACAGCCTCATGAGCGGCCTACTGACCCATGTGTTCCACTGGTTTGGCCCGGACACGACGGTGCAGATGGCTTCGAGCTATCTGGGCACGCCTCCGGGCATCTCGGATGGTTCCGCGGCCATTGCCATCATCGGCGGGGCCGATGGGCCCACGGCCATTTTTGTCACCAGCCGCATCGAGGCGCAGGAGCTGTGGGGGCTGTGCGTCAAGGTATTTTCCAATGTCATTGTGGTGATACTGAACTATGTGTTCAGTAAGCGGATCGTTTTCAAAAAGAAATAAGGGGTACGCCCCTTGATAAAACTATTGGAGGTACGGTAATTATGAAACGTGGTTTGAAAGGCTTTGCATTCCTGGTTTCCGGCCTGGTGCTGGGCATCATCGGTGCTACGGCGTCGGTAACGGCCATTGCACTCAGCGCGGTGGGCATGGCAAAAGTACGCCGTGCCAACAAAAATTGAGTTTAGGAGGAAAGAGCATGACTCGTGAAGAGATCTTGTCCCATGTGGACCATACCCTGCTGAAACCCGAGGCTACCTGGCCCCAGATCCAGACCCTCTGTGATGAGGCCATTGCCAACCACACTGCTTCTGTCTGCATCAACACCTGCTACGTCAAGCAGGCGGTGGAGTACATGGCAGGCCGCATCCCCGTGTGCTGCGTCGTCGGCTTCCCCCTGGGCGCCATGGATACCAAGTCCAAGGCATTTGAGGCGAAGACCGCCATTGAGAACGGTGCCGCCGAGGTGGACATGGTCATCAACATCGGCCGCCTGAAGAACAAAGAATACGATGCTGTCCGCGAGGACATCCGCGCGGTGAAAGAGGCTGTGGGCGATAAGATCCTCAAGGTCATCATTGAGACCTGCCTGCTGACCGACGAGGAGAAAGAAAAGATGTGCGACATCGTCTGCGAGGCCGGTGCGGACTACATCAAGACCAGCACCGGCTTCTCCACCGCAGGCGCCAACTTCCATGATGTGGAGCTGATGGTCAAGGGCGTGGCAGGCCGCTGCAAGGTCAAGGCTGCCGGCGGCATCTCCACCGTGGACGATATGGAGAAGTTCCTGGCTCTGGGCGCGGACCGTCTGGGCACTTCCCGCGCCGTGAAGATCCTGAACGGCGAGCAGGCCAAGGGCTACTAAGGATCTATTTGCAAGGGAACCGGCAAAGGGCACAGTTTCGGCTGTGCCCTTTTCTGCGTTTTTCCCTGTACGGGAGGGAATTTTGCATCAATTCCAGAAAAATGCTGAAATAAGTGCGACTTTCTCTTGACAATCTGACGCAGGGATGATAGAATACCACACGAAACAACTGAATACCGACTTATCAAGAGCGGCTGAGGGGACAGGCCCTGTGAAGCCCGACAACCTGTGTGAATCACACATAAGGTGCCAAATCCTGCGGGAAACCGAAAGATAAGAGTGCAAACGCTCAGAACTTCGGTTCTGAGCGTTTTTATTTGCGCAAACCTTGAAGTCTGTGTAGGAAGCTGTAGAAGAATATCCACAACGCTACGCTATGGAGGAAAATTTTATGGCAAAGCATCGTCTGTTTACTTCCGAGTCCGTTACCGAGGGACATCCCGACAAGATCTGCGATCAGATCTCCGATGCCATCCTCGACGAGATCCTGACCCACGACCCCGAGGCCCGCGTGGCCTGCGAGACCTGTGCCTCTACCGGCATGGTCCACATCATGGGCGAGATCACCACCAACTGCTATGTCGATTTCCAGAAGATCGTCCGCGAGGTCGTGGCCGATATCGGCTACACCCGCGCCAAGTTCGGCTTTGACGCCGACACCTGCGCCGTCATCTCCAATGTAGACGGCCAGAGCCCCGATATCGCCCTTGGCACCAACGATGAGGTCGGCGGTGCAGGCGACCAGGGTATGATGTTTGGCTATGCCTGCGATGAGACCCCGGAGCTGATGCCCATGCCCATCAGCCTGGCCCACAAGCTGGCCAAGAAGCTGACCGAGGTGCGCAAGAGCGGCGAGCTGGATTACCTCCGCCCGGACGGCAAGAGCCAGGTCACCGTGGAGTATATCGACGGCAAGCCCGCCCGTGTGGACGCCGTGGTCATCTCCAGCCAGCACAGCGAGGCCGTGCCCATGGAGCAGCTGCGCGCGGATATCATGGAAAAGGTCATCAAGGCTACCATCCCGGCCGAGCTGCTGGATGAGAACACCAAGTATTATATCAACCCCACCGGCCGCTTTGTGGTGGGCGGTCCCCAGGGCGATACCGGTCTGACCGGCCGTAAGATCATCGTGGATACCTACGGCGGCTATGCACGCCACGGCGGCGGCGCGTTCTCCGGCAAGGACCCCAGCAAGGTGGACCGCAGCGCCGCTTATGCGACCCGCTGGGTGGCCAAGAACATCGTGGCTGCCGGCCTGGCCAAGCAGTGCGAGGTGCAGGTGGCTTACGCCATCGGCGTGGCAAAGCCCGTCTCCATCATGGTGGATACCTTTGGCACCGGCGCTGTGGAGGACGAGAAGATCGAGCAGGCTGTGGAAAAGGTGTTTGACCTGACCCCCGCCGCCATCATCCGGGATCTCGACCTGCGCAAGCCCATCTACCGCAAGCTGGCCGCCTACGGCCACATGGGCCGCGAGGACCTGGGCGTGAAGTGGGAGAACACCGACCGCGTGGAAGAACTCAAGGCTGCCGTGGCTGCCCTGTAAGTTTGTTGCAAAGAGCGATGCACATTTGTGCATCGCTTTTTTGCATAAAAGTATGCCTTTTGTAAAAAACTCACAGAGTACGTCTCAAAAAGGAAAAACAGCTGTGCAAGGCGCAGAAAATTCAGGTTGGATGCAAGTTTCTGGTGTCGAAAGAGGGAATTTGTGATAAAATAAAGCTGGATGTGCACTTTAACACCTGAACACTGATTTTTGACAAAGGAATATTAAGGAGTGTAACTATGTCTGCCATCAACCCTAAGGACTGTTTTCTGCAGACGAAGGTCGCTGACCTGCGCCTGATCTGCTGCCCCGGTGCCGAGGAACTCACCAACCTCATCGACAACCATCTGGTGCGCTGGGCCAACGAAGCTGGCATTGATAAGGAGACGTTCATCATCCCCGCCGAGTGCCCCCGTTTCCAGAGCGGCGACGCAAAGGGCCTCGTCAAGGAGTCTGTGCGCGGCGATGATATCTACATTGTCGTGGACCCGGGCAACTACAGCGTCACCTATAATCTGTTCGGCTATGAGAACCATCTCTCCCCGGATGACCATTTTGCAAACCTCAAGCGTCTCATCCAGGCTGTGGCAGGCAAGGCACACCGCGTGTCCGTCATCATGCCCAGCCTGTACGGCGGCCGTCAGCACCGCCGTGTGGTCCGCGAGAGCCTGGACTGCGCCGTGGCCCTGCAGGAGCTGCAGGCCATGGGCGTGAAGAACATCATCACCTTTGATGCACACGACCCCCGCCTGATGAACGCCGTGCCTCTGATGAGCTTCGACAACGCCATGCCCACCTATCAGGTCCTGAAGAACCTGCTCAAGAAGAACCCCGATATCTCCTTTGATAAGGAAAAGTTCATCGTGGTCAGTCCGGACGAGGGCGCTATGAACCGCAATATGTACTTCTCCAGCGTGCTGGGCTGCAACCTGGGCATGTTCTATAAGCGCCGCGATTATACCCGCGTCGTCAACGGCCGCAACCCCATCGTGGCCCATGAGTATCTGGGCGATTCCGTGGAGGGCAAGACCGTCTTCATCGCCGATGATATCATTGCTTCCGGCGAGAGCATGCTGGAGGTTGCCAGCAACCTGAAGGCCCGCGGCGCAAAGCGGATCATCGCGGATGCAACGTTCCCGCTCTTCACCAGCGGCCTGGATAAGTTCGACAAGGCTGTGGAAGAGGGCACCCTGGACTATGTCGTCGGCACCAACCTGACCTACCGCAAGCCGGAGCTGCTGAACCGTGACTGGTACGTCGATGTCGATGTTTCCAAGTACGCGGCATACTTCATTGTGGCTCTGAACCACGATATGTCCGTTTCCAGCATCATCGACCCCATCAAGAAGATCGAGGCCCTGCTGGCAAGCCGCAAGTAAGCGTTTTTCCCAAAAGCATTTCCTGCCGTACAGCCCTGTGCTGTGCGGCAGTTTTTGCGTGGGCCGGTTTTCTTTTGGCTGGGATTATGGTATACTGTCAGGGTAATCGAGCAAGGTAGGAGCAGCAAACGTATGAAAGCAACCATCGTCATCCCCAACATCAACGGCAAAGGCTGGCTGAAAGATTCCATCGAGTCGGTCTACGCCCAGACCGAGCAGGATTTTGAGCTCATCGTGGTGGACAACGGCTCCACGGATGAAAGCCTGGAGCAGGCCCGCGGCTACTGTACCCGACCCAACTTCACCCTGATTGAAAACGGGTACAACACGGGCTTTTCCCATGCCGTCAATCAGGGCATTGCCCGGGCCCGGAGCGAGTTTGTGGTGCTCTTCAACAATGATGCCTTTGCCGAGCCCCGGTGGCTGGCAGAACTGATCCGCACGGCGGAGCAGGACCCGAAGATCTTCGCGGTGCAGAGCCTGATGATCCGCCACTTTGACCGGGAACTGGCCGACGACGCAGGCGATTACGTCACCTGGATGGGGTTTGCCTGCAAGACAGGCGATGGCCGCAGAGCCAGCCGCTACACCAGACAGAAGCGCATCTTTTCGGCCTGCGGCGGCGCGGCGCTCTACCGCAAGAGCATTCTGGACGAGATCGGCGGCTTTGACGAGAACTTCTTTGCCTATTTTGAGGATGTGGACCTGAGCTGGCGGGCCAACAATGCAGGCTACAAAAACGTGCTCTGCCCCACGGCCAAGTGCTACCACATCTGCGGCGCCAGCACCGGCGCGGTGAAGTACAACGCGTTCAAGAGCCAGCAGAGCGGCCGGAACAGCATCCTGCTCCCCCTCAAGAACGAGCCGCTCCTCATGCTGATTTTAAACTTCCTGCCGCTGGCACTGGGCTACCTGCTCAAGTGCTACAAGTTCCACAAGCAGGGGTTTGGCGAGGCCTGGGACAAGGGGATGCAGGAGGCATTCGACCTGCTCAAGACCGGGAAGCTGGGCAAGCGCCCCTTCCGTTGGCGCGACCTGCCCCATTATATCCTGATGGAGCTCTGGATGATCTGGAACATGGTGCCCTACCTGTGGTACCGGCTGGTCATCGTCCGGTTTGACCTGAAATAACAGAGCAAATGCAAAATCTCCCCCGGCGATGAAACGTCGAGGGAGATTTTTGGTTGAGGATCTTAAAATTGAAAGGCGGATGCTGTCAATGGCGGCCAGCTCTTCGGCGGTAGGGGATGGTTCGATCGCGTTCCGGAGATGCCTGATACATGGAAAATGGCCTCCTTGATCAGCCTATGATCTCGTACTGGAAGTATTCGCATTTGATCTTGCTGCCTACCTCGATTTCCGGCGGCAGCAGGGCCAGCGCCACGGGGTTCAGTTCGTCGCTTTCAATGTCGGTGCGGCGGAGGTTGACGTAATCGCCGTCAAAGCTGACGACTTCATAATACCAGGGACCCATCGTAAAAACTCCTTTCTGATCCTGCAATTCAGCTCCCCTGGCAGGGGAGCTCCGCGACACGCCCGCATCTGCGGGATGGAGCGGTGAGAGGTTTCATTGATTATCCGGGTCATCCTTGTGCTCATGCTTCCAGTGGTAGTAAGGCCCAAGAATACAGACCGAAGAAAGCACCAGAACGGCGAAGAGGAACGAAGTGGCGCGCTGCATCTTTGTTAAAAAGACGTAAGAAAACTCACACACCGCGAGGATGAGCTCCAGCACGCCGACCCAGCGCTGCCAGATCTCCCGCTCTTTGGGCTTCATGCGAGACGAGTATCCCCAGGTGATTTTGCGTTTGCAGACATCACAGACGCCCAGGACAAGCAGCAGGGCTCCCAGTGCAATGCTGAAGATAGGGTAATACATACACAGCGCTCCTTTCTGTTTTGAAAAATCCGGGATTTTACAGTCCCATCATACCATAGCCGCCGCGCGCACACAAGAACGAAATTTCATCCGAAAGAGGGGAGCAAAAAATACACGCAATGCGTGTAACGGCTCTTGTGGATTTTGAAAAAATATGATATACTACTTTCTACTGATGCGCCATCGCCAAGCGGTAAGGCAGGGGACTTTGACTCCCCCATCGTAGGTTCGACTCCTGCTGGCGCAACTGAAAAGCCGCCCGTGTGCTGTTACGCACCGGGCGGCTTTTTGCTGTCTTTTTTCGATTTTCAGTGCCGCCGGATCTTCTTCGGCGCATTTCTCCCGTGCCACGCGTTGAGCAGCAGCCAGAGGCCGTAAATGGCGGCGGAGAGGATGCTGAGGGCGATGACCACTTTCAGGTAGAGGCTGTGCAGGAACTCCTGGAATTTGTCCACGGTGAAGAGGACGGCGTTCCGGTTCACATCCTGCCCGGCCACAAGATTGACCACGCCGATGGTCTCACCGGCCAGCTTGAGCTCCACGGTGCCTACTACGTCGCCCTGCTGGATGGGAGCGCAGACGTAGTCCGGCAGGTGGAAATATTTCTGGGTGACGGAGCCGTCGCCGGAGGAGGGCAGCAGGGTCATCATGTTGTCATCGGGGTAAAGCTGCAGGGTGTCGGTGTCCGAGGAATACTTGACCGGAATTTCGGCCAAGGCTAAATCGGTGTCCAGCGCGGCCTGGATGGAAAAGCTGTCAAACACCCAGTCGATGAGGTGGACGGTCTCATACAGGGCCGGGCGGCGGTTGGCATAGCCGTAATCGTCGCAGGTGTCTGGGCTCTGCATGATGCAGAAAATATAGGTGGAGCCATTTTTGTTGGCCCAGGAGACGTAGCTCTGGTTGCCGTTGTCGTTCTTGTAGGCCATCACATCGCACATGCCGCCCTGCATGGCGCTGCGGTAGAATTTGCCGCCGCTGGTCTTGTTCAGGGCCACGTTCTGGCTCAGCAGAACAAAGGATTTGGCGTGTTTTTCCTTGGCGGGCATCGTGAACGTGGGAGCCGAGGAAATTTCCACAAAGGCATCAAAGCTCATGAGATACCGCAGGATGAGGTACATATCCACGGCGGTGGTCACGTTGCCGCTGTCCAGGCCGCAGGCGTCCGTCCAGGTGCTGTTGGTTGTGCCAATGCGCTGGGAGAGGGTGTTCATCTGGCTCACCCAGCCGGCTAAATCGCCGCCGGAGAGGGAATAGGCCAGGCCCATGGCGGCCTCGTTGGCGTTGCGGGTGACCATGGCATAGATGGCCTCCCGGTAGGTGAACGTTTCGTTGGAGCGCATGTCGGCGTTGTCCGTGTTGTGGACGTAGTCCGAGATGGCAAACGGCATCTGGAACGTGTTGTCCAGCTGGTCGGCGTAGTTGGTCAGCAGCAGGGCAATGGTCATATATTTGGTCAGGCCCCCGGCGGACACCTGTTTCTGGCTGTCTTTTTCGTAGACGATGATGTTGGTGTCAGTGTTGACGACATAGGCGCTCTGGGCCTTGACGTCATAGACAGGGCTGGGGTCGAACATGGCGCTGGCTGTCACGCTCAGGCAGCTGAACAGGACAACAAACGACAGAAAGAGTGCAAAAATACGTTTCATGTGGACAATTCCTTTAAAAAGCGATATCATATAAAAAGCCGGGGCGGCGGTGCTGCGCCCGGAGAAATGAGCAAAAAACAAAGCCGAACGGCTTCATACTTTATAATAACAGGTTTGCCGGGGTGTGACAAGGCTTTTGCAGTTGTTTCACAAAACGGCAGGGAGGAAATGGATGGTATATCTCACAGGTGATACGCATGGCGAGCTGGACCGCTTCAAGCACGGCAAGCTCCGCTGGCTGGGCAAGCGGGACGTGGTGCTGGTGCTGGGCGATTTCGGGTTTGTGTGGGACGGCAGCAAGGCGGAACAGAAAAAGCTGGACTGGCTGCGCAAGCGCCCCTACACCCTGCTGTTTCTGGACGGCTCCCACGAAAACTATGACCTGCTGGCCCAGTACCCCACGGTGGAACTGTTTGGCGGCAAAGTGCAGGCACTGGGCGGCAATGTGTATCATGTCTGCCGGGGCAGCGTGCTGGAGCTGGAGGGCAAAAAATACCTCTGCTTTGGCGGGGCGGAAAGTCCGGACAAAGAGGACCGGGAGGCCGGTGTGAACTGGTGGCCTCAGGAGATGCCCTCCGACGAAGAATATGCCGCCTGCGAGGCGAACCTGGAAGCAAACAGCTGGCAGGTAGATTATGTGCTGACCCACGACGCCCCAAGCAGGTTTCTGGATTTTTCCGCTCTGGCCTCCGGCGAGAGCAACCGCCTGCATCTCTTCCTTGATAAAATTCTCCTCAAGCTGACCTATACCAAGTGGTTCTTCGGCTGCTACCACAAGGACGTGCAGCTCTCCACCAAAAGCCGCTGCGTCTTCTGCGACGTGGTCTGCATGGGGGAGCGGCACGCGAAATTTTCAAGGCATCCATAAAGCAAAACGGACGGGCCCGGCGGCTCGTCCGTTGCTTTTTATACCGGTTCAATTCATTGCCCCGGCTTTCTCAAACATCTGCTGCACCTGAGCGGCCAGCAGGGCGTGGTCCGGGTGTTCCAGCAGCGGGTCTTCGGCCAGCAGGGCCACCGCTTCGCTCTGGGCGGCATGGAGGGTGCGGGTGTCGTTCATCAGGTCGGCGATCTGCAGGGTGGGCAGGCCGTGCTGGCGGCTGCCGAAAAAGTCGCCGGGGCCGCGGGTCTCCAGGTCGTACTGCGCCACCGCAAAGCCGTCCGTGGTGCTGCACAAAAATTTCAGCCGCTTTTGTACGTTTTCGCTTTGGTTGTCGCTGACAAGAAAGCACCAGCTCTCCGCTGCACCGCGTCCCACGCGGCCGCGCAGCTGGTGCAGGGCGCTCAGACCGTAGCGCTCTGCGTTTTCGATCACCATTACGCTGGCATTGGGCACATCCACACCCACCTCAATGACGGTGGTGGACACCAGTGCGTCCAGCCGTCCGGCTTTGAAGTCCTCCATCACGGCAGCTTTCTCCTTGGGTTTGAGCTTGCCGTGCATCAGGCCTACCCGGCGCTCCGGCAGCAGGGCTTTGGCAATGTCCTCGTAGTAGCTCTTAACGGCGTTCAGCCCGCCATCCGGTGTGTCCTCGATGGCGGGGCAGACCAGATACACCTGCCGCCCGCGCCCGATCTCCTGATCGAGAAAATGGTAGAGGTCGCGCCGCTTTTTGCCGGTGATGCAGCGGGTCTTGACCGGTGTGCGGCCCGGCGGCAGCTCGTCCAGAATGGAGATGTCCAAATCGCCGTAGATGAGCAGGCCCAGCGTGCGGGGAATGGGCGTTGCGCTCATCACCAGCAGGTGCGGATTCGCGGCCTTTTCGGCCAGCATTCCGCGCTGCCGTACCCCAAAGCGGTGCTGCTCGTCGATCACGGCAAGACCCAGCCGGGCAAATTCTACGCCTTCGCTGAGGATGGCGTGGGTGCCCACCACAAGGTCGGCTTCGTCGTTCCGGATGGCGGCAAGGGTGGTGCGGCGTGCAGCGGCCTTCATGCCGCCGGTCAGCAGCGCCACTCGCATCCCGAAGGGGGCAAGCATCCGGTTCAGGCCTTCGGCATGCTGGGCGGCCAGAATTTCTGTCGGGGCCAGCAGCGCGGCCTGATACCCCGCCCGGATGCAGGCCCAGATGGCGGCAGCCGCCACCAGCGTTTTTCCGCTGCCCACATCGCCCTGCAAAAGGCGGTTCATGGAAGTCTCGCCCGCCATGTCGGCCAGAATCTCGCTCACGGCCCGGCGCTGGGCTCCGGTGGGGGAAAAGGGCAGGCTGGCCCAGAACAGGGACGGGTCGGCAAGCTGCATGGGCGCACCGGTGGCAGCGGCACCCCGGTTTTTCATCCGGCCAATGCCCAGCTGCAAAACCAGAAGTTCTTCATAGATCAGCCGCCGCCGGGCTGCATAGGCCTGCTCTTCGGTGGCGGGGCAGTGGATGGCCCGCACTGCATCTGCCTTGGAGAGCAGACGGTATTTTGCCAGCATTTCCGGCGGAAGAGGGTCGGGCAGAAGCTCTGCATGGGGCAGCAGCTGCCGCACGCACTTGGCGATGGCATTGCTGGTCAGGCCCTCGGTCTGGGGGTAGACCGCTTCAAAGGGAGAAGCCTTGATCTGCTCGGCGGTGCGCACCTGCGGGTTGACCATCTGGCGGCGCAGCATCCCGCCGGTCACGATACCCTGAAAATAGTATTCCTGCCCCAGCTGCAATTTCTGGGTGGCGTAGGGGTTGTTGAACCATGTGATCTCCAGACTGGCTACATCGTCCCCGGCGGTGATGCGCTCCATCCGCCGCCCGCCCGGCAGAATGCGCCCGCCGGGCTTTGCAAACACCTCGGCCTTTACCACGCATTCGGTGTCGGCGGGAGCTTCCGCAATGGAGTAGGGCTTGGAAAAGTCGATGTACCGCCGGGGATAGTGGCACAGCAGATCTGCCAACGTCACGATGCCCAGTTTTTCGAACCGCTCTGCGGTCTTGGGCCCCACCCCTTTCAGGTAGCGCACCGGGGTGTCCGGCGTTAAGGTAGTGCGGTTTTCGGTGGGCATGGCGTTTCAACTCCCTTCCAAGCGTAGTATAGCCATTGTAACACGGACGGGGAACAGATGCAAATATTTTGCCCTTGCGCGGCAGTTGTGGTATACTGACATTACGAAAAGGGAGGAGAGATACTGTGGAGATACGCAACGCAACTATGGACGATTTACAGGCCATTGCCGCCGTGGAGGCAGTCTGTTTCCCGGCAGCAGAGGCTGCCACGGCAGAGGAATTTGCCGGGCGGCTGGCACACTATGCGGAGCATTTCTGGCTGCTGTTTGAGCAGGGGGAGCTGGTGGCCTTTGTGGACGGCTTTTGTATCGATATGCCCGACCTGACCGATGAGATGTACGCGGATGCCGCCCTGCATGATGAAAATGGCGCATGGCAGATGATCTTTGGGGTGAACACCCTCCCGCGCTGCCGCTGCCGGGGCTATGCCGGGCTGCTGCTGCAAAGAGCCATTGCAGATGCCCGCGCACAGGGGCGCAAGGGGCTGGTGCTGACCTGCAAGGAGAAGCTTTTGCACTATTACGCAAAGTTTGGCTTTGTGAACGAGGGCGTTTCCGGCTCTACTCACGGCGGGGTGGTGTGGTATCAGATGCGGCTGCGGTTCTGAGGTAGCGCTACTTTTATTATAGCAATGCCGGAGCGTCTGCGGACGCTCCGGCATTGCATTTTCACGGGAGGAAGCTCCCCCGGCAGGGGACAGTGCAAAACAAAAAATCCCGGAAGCCAAAGCTTCCGGGAATCTTTTGGAGGTGACGACCAGATTTGAACTGGTGGATGAGGGTTTTGCAGACCCTTGCCTTACCACTTGGCCACGTCACCATATTTAGGAGTGAATTTCCACTCCTGTTGGAGCGGCCGACGAGGCTCGAACTCGCTACCTCCACCTTGGCAAGGTGGCGCTC
>OGDE01000898.1_pt1 | contig 21282 bp, 16 predicted proteins | sample 1570321 | NCBI WGS metagenome assembly OGDE01 (sample SAMEA2581976, study PRJEB24529) | metagenome | biome: Human gut stool | place: China | collected 2011 | reverse complement strand
CTTCCTTCATCTTGTCGATCTCGACCTCGAACAGGCTCTTCGGGACCATCATAACGACGTCCGCGAACATCTGCACAAAGCGGCGGTAGCAGTCGTATGCAAAACGGGCGTTGCCGGTCTTCTTTGCCAGACCTTCAACAGCCTCGTCGTTCAGGCCCAGGTTCAGGATGGTGTCCATCATGCCGGGCATGGACTGACGCGCGCCGGAACGGACGGAGACCAGCAGGGGGTTTGCGTTATCGCCAAACTTCTTGCCGGTGATCTCCTCCAGGCCCTTGACGTGCTCGAAGATATCAGCAGTGATCTCATCGTTGATCTGACGGCCGTCTGCATAATACTGGGTGCAGGCCTCCGTGGTAATGGTGAAGCCCTGAGGCACCGGCATACCGGCGGCAGTCATCTCTGCCAGACCGGCGCCCTTGCCGCCCAGAATGTTCTTCATAGTGGTCTTGTCGCCGCCGAAGGCCTTGTTGCCCTCGCTGAAGTAGTACAGATACGTTTTGCTCATGCGTTCTTTACCTCCCAATTGGTGGCCTCCGGCGCAACGCTCCGGCGGTCTCATCGTTTGCTCTGTCTTTGGTCACGATGAACATTTGTTATTGTGAATGCTAAACTATTATACCAGAAATCCCGGGTCATTCCATCGGTCAAAGCGCCAAATTTAATTGATAAATTTTGTGCAATCTCTTGCATTTCACTCACTTTTACGCTAATATAGAATGGGAAGAATTTCGAGAGTATTTTCTCATTTTTCGTTGTTTTTCTCGCTTGTTGGATACAACTTACTATCCATTTAATTTGTCGCATTCCATCTCACTGCCCTTTCTGGCCGAGTTTGTCGCTCAGTTGGGCATTCCGGAGGAGGTATTTTTATGAATTCCGATTTTTCCGCCGCCCGCGCGCGGCTGGATGCTGCCGAGGCAAAGCGTGAGGAAGTGCTGCTGCGCCACATTGCAAACGGCGTTATGATCGAGAGCCGTACCGTGGAGATCGACGAGAGCGTCGTCATCGCCCCCGGGGCAAAAATCCTGTCCGGCACCATCCTGCGGGGCAAAACCGTCATCGGCGCGGGCTGCGTCATCGGCCCCAACAGCCTCATTGAGGACAGCACCGTAGACGAGGGCACCACCGTCAACGCCAGCCAGGTGTACGGCAGTCATCTGGGCCCCCACAACAACATCGGGCCGTTCACCCATGTGCGGGTCAACACCGTCACCGATTACGGCGTCCATCTGGGTGCCTATGTGGAGACCAAGAATTCCAACTTTGCCCGGGGCAACACGGTCAGCCACCTGACCTACATCGGCGACAGCGATGTAGGCAAGTACTGCAACTTCGGCTGCGGCACCGTCACCTGCAACTACGACGGCAAGGATAAGTTCCGCACCACCATCGGCGATTACTGCTTCATCGGCTGCAACACCAATCTGGTGGCTCCGGTCAAGATCGGCGACGGAGCCTACACGGCCGCCGGCAGCACCATCACCAAAGACGTGCCCGCGCAGGCGCTGGGCATCGCCCGGGAGCGCCAGACCAATCTGGACAGCTGGGCCGAGCCCAAGATGGAGGCCTACATCGCCAAGAAACAGAAGCTGGAAAAAGAGCAGAATCAGTAAACTTTTTGCAAAACGCCTGTCGGGACGTGGTTTCGGCGGGCGTTTTGTTTGTTTTTTCCACCCATCTATGCTATACTGAAAAACTGTACCACACATTATTAGAGAAAGTGAAAAGGCAAGCAACACCATGACAACTGCAAACGACATCTGGCTCATTGCCGGCCTCGGCAATCCGGAAGCCAAATACGACGGCACCCGCCACAACGCGGGCTTTGCCGCGCTGGACGCCCTCGCCGCCAAGTGGGGCATCTCGGTCAACAAGAGCAAATTTCAGGGCCTGTGGGGCCAGGGCGAAGTGGAGGGCCACAAGGTCGTCCTGCTCAAGCCCCTGACCTACATGAACCTTTCGGGCGACTCCATCGCCCCGCTGGCAGGTTTCTTCAAGATCCCGGCCGACCATGTCATCGTCCTGTGCGACGACATCACCCAGGCCCCCGGCAAGCTCCGCATCCGGCCCTCCGGCTCGGCAGGCGGGCACAACGGCCTCAAGAGCATCATTGCCCGGCTGGGCGGGGAAAACTTCCCCCGCATCCGTCTTGGCGTGGGTGCCAAGCCCCACCCGGATTACGACCTTGCCGCCTGGGTACTTGGCAAGTTCCCGCCTGAGGATGTCAAAGCGATGACCGACCGCTACCCGGACATTGAAGCCGCCGCCAAACTCATCATGGACGGCAAGCTTGGCTTCGCTCAGAGTAAATATAATGGATCATGAAAACGCTGTCGCGTTTTCATGATCCATTCCGTGACTGCTTATGAAGAGAGGAGGTCTACGATGTACGAGGCACTGTTAAAGGCCACGCCTGAATATCAGAAGATCGCTGCCAGCCTGGCTGCACCGGGCCCGGCAGCCCTGTTTGGCCTGCCCCCGGCGGGCCGCGCCCTGCTGTACGCCGCCCTGCAAAAAGACCTGGGCCGGGTGCTCTGCATCGTGACCCCGGGCGAGGCCGAGGCCACCCACTTTGCGGAAGACCTCAAGGCCCTGGGCCTGACGGCAGCGGTCTTCCCACCCCGGGATTTCATGCTCCGCCCCGTGGAGGGCGCGGGCCGCGAGTACGAGTACCGCCGTCTTTCTGTATTGGGCCAGCTGGCGGGCGGGCGGCTGAACGCCGTCTGTGTCCCCGCCGAGGCCCTGCTGCAATACACCGTCCCCCGGGACGAATTTTTAAAGAATACCCTCACCCTCAAGCCCGGCATGGTCTACAACCGGGAGGCGCTGGTGGAGCGGCTGTTTGCCGCCGGGTATGTCCGCCGCAGCCAGGTGGATGGCCCGGGCCAGTTCAGCGTCCGGGGCGACATTGTGGACATCTACGCGCCGGACATGCGTCAACCCGCCCGTGTGGAGTACTGGGATGACGAGATCGACTCGCTGGCATCGTTCGACCTGCTCACCCAGCGCCGGGACGGCTCGCTGGAAAAGATCTATCTCTCCCCCGCCCGCGAGGTGCTGTTCGGCAACACGGTACAGACGGCGGAGGCCCTCCGCGACGCCTGGAAAAAGGCCCGCGGCAAACACCGGGCAGCGCTGGAAAAGGCCATGGAGGCTGATCTGGCCCAGCTGGATTCCGGCCTGATGCCCGAGGCCATGGACAAATACTACGGCCTGCGGTACGCGGTCCCCGCCACCCTGCTGGACCACCTCACCAGCCCCATCTTTGTGCTGGATGAGGTAGGCGGCATCCGGGATGCTCAGAAAGCCACCGAGTTCCGCCGGGGCGAAGAGCTCACCGGCCTGCTGGAAGAGGGCGTCATCTGCCCCGGGCTGGATGTGCTCTACCAGACCATGGACGACCTGGCCATTGCCGCCCAGAAACAGAGCACCCTGCTGTGCGAGAACTTCCTGCGCGGCATGAACGAGTTCAAACTGAAAGACCTCATCAACGCGGAGGCTTTCGCGGCCCCCAACTGGGGCGGCGACCTGGCCTCCCTGCGGGAAGATCTGGACCCGCTGGTGGAACAGGGATATGCCATCGCGCTGTTCGCAGGCACGCCCAAGGGCGCAGCTGCCCTTACCCGGGACCTTGCCGACAAAGGCTATGCCGTCAGCATGAGCCGGGACGTCCGCCCCGCCAAAGGGCTGGTGCAGATCCTGCCCGGCCACTTGACCGCCGGGTGCACTTTCCCCTTTGCACACGTCGCTGTCCTCTCCTCCCGCCGCCATGGTCTGGATGAAGCCAGCGAGGCCGCCAAGAAACGCAAAAAGAACAAAAACGCCCTGTCCAGCCTTTCGGACATCAAGCCCGGCGATTATGTGGTGCACCAGAGCCACGGCATCGGCATGTATGCAGGCATCCAGCGGCTGGAAGTGCAGGGTGCCACCAAAGATTACCTCAAAGTGCAGTATTCCGGCTCCGACGTGCTGTATGTGCCCGTCACCCAGCTGGACCTGCTTTCCCGCTACACCGCCCCTGGCGATGAAGAAAAAGTCAAGCTGGCCAAGCTGGGCGGTGCCGAGTGGCAGCGCACCCGCGCCAAGGTCAAAAAGGCCACCGAGGAGATGGCCCAGGAGCTCATTGAGCTCTACGCCCGCCGCCGACAGGCACAGGGCTACGCGTTCCCGCCGGACGGCGACTGGCAGAGCGATTTTGAGACTCGCTTTGAGTACGACGAGACCGACGACCAGCTCAACGCCACGGCGGAGATCAAAAAAGATATGGAAAAGACCTACCCCATGGACCGCCTGCTCTGCGGCGACGTGGGCGTGGGCAAAACGGAAGTGGCCCTGCGGGCCGCGTTCAAGTGCGTGATGGGCGGCAAGCAGTGCGCCATTCTGGCCCCCACCACCCTGCTGGCCTGGCAGCACTACAACACCATCCTCTCCCGAATGGAGGCGTTCCCGGTCAAAGTGGAGATGATGTCCCGCTTCCGCACCGCCAAGCAGCAGAAAGAGACCCTGCGGGGCCTGCAGGCCGGCAGTGTGGACATCGTGGTGGGCACCCACCGGCTCCTCTCCAAGGACGTCCGCTTCCACGACCTGGGCCTTGTCATCATTGATGAGGAGCAGCGGTTCGGCGTCAAGCATAAAGAAAAGCTGAAAGAGAACTTCATCGGGGTGGATATGCTCACCCTCTCGGCCACACCGATCCCCCGCACCCTGAACATGGCCATGAGCGGCATCCGCGACCTCTCCACCATTGAGCAGCCGCCTTTTGAGCGCCAGCCCGTGGAGACGTTCGTCCTCGAGTACAATGATGTCATCCTGGCCGAGGCCATGAAGAAAGAGCTGGCCCGGGGCGGGCAGGTCTACTATCTGCACAACCGGGTGGACAACATTGAATCCACCGCCGCCCATGTCAGCCAGATGGTGCCCGGCGCCCGGGTGGGCATCGCCCACGGCAAGATGACCGAGGACGAGCTCAACCCCGTCTGGCAGCATCTGCTCAACGGCGAGATCGACATCCTCGTCTGCACCACCCTCATTGAAACGGGCATCGACGTGCGCAACTGCAACACCCTCATCATTGAGGACGCCGACCGGATGGGCCTGGCCCAGCTGTACCAGATAAGAGGCCGCGTGGGCCGTTCCGGCCGCAAGGCCTACGCCTACTTCACGTTCCGCCGGGACAAGACCCTCTCGGACATTGCTCAGAAGCGGCTCTCCGCCATCCGGGAGTTCACCGCGTTCGGCTCCGGTTTCCGCATCGCCATGCGCGATCTGCAAATTCGCGGTGCGGGCAGCCTGCTGGGCCACAGCCAGCACGGCCACATGGAGGCCGTGGGCTATGACCTCTATGTCAAGATGCTGAATCAGGCCATCGCCCGGGCCAAGGGCGAACCGCTCCAGCGGGACAAGAGCGAGTGCCTGGTGGACCTGCGGGTGGACGCGTTCATCCCCGAAAAGTATATCGCGGATGGGCCGGGCCGCATCGAAGCCTACAAACGCATTGCCGCCATCCAGACCCCCGAGGACGCCGCCGATGTGCTGGACGAGCTCATTGACCGCTACGGCGACCCGCCTCCCTCGGTCAGCGATCTGGTCAATGTCTCCCTCGTCCGGGTGCAGGCCGCTGCCGTGGGCGTGTACGAGGTCACCCAGAAGAAGGACACCCTGCTGCTGCAGGTGGAGGAGCTGGACCTTGGCATGATCCGGGGCCTGCTCATCGCGTTCAACGGCCGGGTCACGGCAGGGGCCGGGGCCAAGCCCTATCTCTCTGTCACCCTCCAGCCCGACGAAAAGCCGCTGGAGCTGCTGCAAAGTATCCTCAAGGCCATGGGCGAGATTTTAAACGAGCCCAAGCCTGTGAAAAACCAAAAATAAATTTCAGGAGCAACCAACTATGAAACAGAAACTTCTTGCACTGGTCTGCGCGCTGGCCCTGGTGGTCAGCCTGGCAGGCTGTGTCATCTCCACCCCGGACACCGTGGGTTCCCTCGGCGATTACGAGATCTCCTCCGGCCTGTATCTGCTGGCCCAGTACGACGCCTACCAGAAAGCCGCTGACCTCGCTTCCTCCGACCAGGACGCCGCCAACGTGAACGCTTTTTTGAAGCAGACCATCACCGTGGACAGCGACAGCGGCGAGACGGCCACCGTCAGCGATTATGTCGCCCGGAAAACGCTGGAGAACCTGCAGACCTACGCCGCCACTGAGCTGCGCTTTGACGAGCTGGGTGGCCAGCTGACCGCCGAAGAGGAGCAGCAGGCCGACAGCTACGCCCAGCAGCTGATGGACCAGTACGGCGATACCTACAAGGCCAACGGCATCGGGCTGGAGACCGTGCAGCACTTTGAGCGCATCCTGCTCAAGAGCAACGATCTGCTGACCCTCGTTTATGGCAACGGCGGCGAGACCCCCGTCTCGGACGCCGACCTGACGGAGCATCTGGAAAACAACATGGTGGAACTGGCTTATTACGTTGTCCCGCTCTACAACACCAGCACCTATGCCTTTGCGGATGACGACCAGAAAGCCCAGATGCTCACGCTGGCCCAGCAGGCCGCCACGGCCGTCAATCTGGCCTCCAATGAGAGTGCTTCGGAGCAGGTCAGTGCCCTGAACGCCGCCGCTCAGGCCGCCCTGCCGGACATCTACGCCGTGCTGGGCAGCACCCCCTCCGACACCAATGTTCAGACCGAGCTGCTGGGCTCCTCCACGCTGGACTCCACGTTCACCCAGAGCGGTTCCGCCGATACCATCCGGAACCTTGCCTACGGGCAGGCGGCCGCCGTGCAGTATTCCAGCTATGCCATGATGCTGGCCCTGCGAGTGGACCCGCTGAGCGTTGCCTCGCTGGACGACCTGCGGGATCAGGTCATCACCGACATGAAGACCAGTGAGCTGAAGACCGCACTGAGTGATTACGGTGCCTCCCTGGAGAACCACCTCGACACCTCGGCCATGAACAAACTGCCCATGACCAAGATCGTCAACAAATAAGTTCCGTAAAAGCACAACAGCGCCCTGCCCGGAGAAGCTTCTCCAGAGCAGGGCGCTGTTTTTGCTCTCTTATTTTGCAGTCACCTTTGCAAACTCTGCCGCCAGCGCCGCATTGCAGGAGCGGACGGCAGCGGCCTCCGGCTTGAGGGCCGCGCGGTCGTAGGTAAACAGGCCGTTCACCTCGTCCTCCACGTCGGTCAGCTGGGTGTACACCAGCGCCGAGAGGCCCCGCCCCAGCTGGGGCAGAATGGTCTTCCATTGCAGCATTTTATAGCGTTTGGTCAGGTCGGCTTTGTCTTTGGCGGTGCCGTAGCCGTAGGTCTTGCCGGGCGGCTCGTGGCCGGGCATGGGCCAGGCAATGCCGCCGTACTCGCTCAGGGCCACCGTCCGCCCGCCGGGCCGGATGCGGAGCGGGTAGAAGTAATTGTGGCGGGAGTCCACATCTCCCCCGCCCTGGTCGTACCAGCCGCTGGCTTCGTCGATCAGGCGGGTGTCATCCAGCGCCCGGAGGGCCGCCGTGGCGGCGCGGGCATCAAACTGCCCCCACCCCTCGTTGAACGGCACCCAGCACCCGATGCAGGGGTGGCACCGCAGAGCCTCTACAGTGGCTTTTAATTCGGTCTGATAACTTTCCCGGCTGGCTTCCGTCTCGCGCCCCAGCAGCCCCCACAGGGGCTTTGCGTCGGGTGTATGGCGGAGCAGGGGCAGCAGGGCGTTGGTCAGGTAGGTGACGTACCACTGGTTCATCTTCCCGCCGCCGTTCACCATATCCTGCCAGACGATGAGGCCCAGCTTATCGCAGTGGTAGTACCACCGCTGCGGCTCGATCTTGGCGTGCTTGCGCAGCAGGTTGAAGCCCAGCTCCTTGACCTGCTCCAGCTCGTGCACCACCGCCGCGTCCGAGGGCGGGGTATACAGCCCCTCCGGCCAGTAGCCCTGGTCCAGCAGGCCGTTGAGGAGGATGGGCTTTCCGTTGAGGCAGAAGCGCAGGATGCCTTTCGCGTCCGGCTCACAGCTCCATTTGCGGAGGGCAAAATAACTGTGCACGGTATCAAAACCGTCTTCGTCCCCCTGGGTGGTACCCACGGTCAGGTCGTAGAGGAACGGGCGGTCCGGACTCCACGGAAAGAAATGTTTCTCCGGGATGTTCAGCGTCACCTCGCCGTCCTGGCCGGCCTCGTCGCCGCCCCAGTCCTCGGCAATGGTCACGCCCCCGGCCCGCACCACAGCCCAGAGGTTTTTTGCCCCGCCGGGCTGGGCCGTGTGGGCTTTTACCGTCACGGTCCGGGCATCGTAGTCCGGGGTGACAGTCAGCTCCGTAATGTAATTGTCCGGCACCCGCTCCAGCCAGACGGTCTGCCAGATGCCGCTCTGGGCATGGTAGAACATCCCGCCGGGGGTCAGGGTCTGCTTGCCCCGGGCCTGGGTGCCATTCCCGGTGGGGTCCTGCACGGCCACCCAGAGGGTGTTGCGGTCCGGCCGCAAATAATCGGTGATGTCCAGCGTAAAGGGCCAGTAGCCGCCCCTGTGGCCGCCGGCCAGATGGCCGTTGACCTCCACGGCGCAGGCGTAGTCCACCGCTCCGAAGTGGAGCAGCACCCGTCCGCCCTGCCCCGCCGGGGGCGTAAAGCCGCGGTGGTAGTGGAGCCACTCCCCGGGCTGCAGCGTCCGCCCCACTCCGGAAGCCGGAGCCTCGGGCGAGTAGGGCACCCGGATGGTCCCATCCCACGCCGTGGGGAACTGTGCCGCCTTGGTAAACGCGTATTGCCACGAGCCGTTCAGGGACTCAAAGCTGTCCCGCCGCAGCGCCGGGCGGGGGTATTCGGAAAGTGGGTGCTGCATTTTGCCCTCCTGTTTCCTCTATTGGGCTCCCCTGATCGGAATGACTCCCTCCGGCCGGAGGGAGATGTCGCGCTAGCGACAAAGGGAGGACGGCTGGACGCGCCAAAGCGCGGCCTGAGAGGTTTTATTTTGAATAAAAGCGTTTGCAGTTACTTGCGGTATGCTGCCGCCAGCTTTTCGAGGGCGGGCAGGCTCCGCTTGACTTTCTCGGTGTCGATGCAGTAGGCAAAGCGCACATAGCCCTTGACACCAAACGTATCGCTGGGCACCAGCAACAGGTCAAACTCCCGGGCTTTCATGCAGAACGCGTTGGCGTCTTCTTCCAGCGCCTTGGGGAAGATGTAGAACGTGCCGCCGGGGCGCTCCACCTCAAAGCCCAGCTCGGTGAGTTTGTCGTACAACAGGTTCCTGTTGGTCTCGTAGACGGAGAGGTCGCTGGTGGCATCCAGGCAGCGGCTGACGGCTTTCTGGATGATGCTGGGCGGGCAGTTGTGGCCCGTAAAGCGGGAGATCTGGGCCAGAATGTCCACCAGGATATCCGCCCCCTCGCAGGCCGGGTTGACCGCCACATAGCCCAAACGCTCGCCGGGCAGGCTCAGCGTCTTGGAGAACGAGAGGCAGGTCAGGGTGTGGGGGTAGAATGCCGCCGGGTAAGGCACGGTCTTGCCGTCAAAAACGATGTCCCGGTAAGGCTCGTCGCTGACGAGGAAGATGTTGTGGCCGTACTCCTTGCTCTTGGCGGTCAGGATCTCGGCCAGCCGGGTCAGGGTCTCCGCCGAGTAAACCACGCCCGTGGGGTTGTTGGGGGTGTTGATGAGGATGCAGGTGACATTCTCGGTCAGCATCTCCTCAAAGGCGTCCAGATTGGGCTGGAACGTGGGCGGCTGGGGCGGCACCACTTTCAGCACGGCACCCGTTCCCCGGACGTAGGGCCCGTACTCCGAAAAATAGGGTGCGAACGTCAGCACCTCGTCGCCGGGCTTGGTCACGGCGCGGATGGCGTGGGCAATGGCGCCCGCGGCACCCGTGGTGGGGAAAATATGCTTCTGCTCATAGGGCAGGCCGAACGTTTTGGCCAGATGGGCTGCCGCGGCGGTGCGGAACCCCGGGTCGCCCTGGCTGGGGCAGTAGCCGTGGAGGGCAATGGGCTCCTCCGTGGCCAGCAGGTCCTGCATGGCCGCCGTAAACCGCGGCGGGCAGGGCACACTGGGGTTGCCCAGCGAGTAGTCAAACACGTTTTCATAGCCGATCTCGGCAGCCCGCTGTTTGCCGTACATAAAGGTCTCACGGATTACGCTCTTATGGGCCAGCATCGTGCGGTAGGTTTCGTTCAGCATCATGATTCCCCTCTCGCTTTTCGGATCTCTTTTATTTCTTGTCCGGCAGTGCAGACGCATAGCTCTGCTCTACCTTGACGACGCAGCAGTATTTCGGGTCCTGCTCTTTGACGAACTGGCACATCTTTGCCAGCATCTGGTCGATGTCCCCGGTGTATCCCGCCGGGAACACCAGATCAAACAGAACATTGGTGTGGCTGTCCCCCGGCACGATCCGCAGATCGTGGATGGAGAGCCGCGGGTCCAGCTGGCGGGCATGTTCCTTCAAACGGGCCCGCAGCACCCCCACCGACGCGTCCGCCGTGACGATGGGGTCGTAATGGATGGTGACCTGCAGCCGGTCTTTTTTGAGAAAGTCGTTCTCGATGTTGTCGATGACGTCATGGGCCGTCAGCGGATCGGTCTCGGCCGGGAACTCCACATGCAGGGAGGCGAACTGGTGCCCGGGGCCGTAATCGTGGACCATGAGGTCATGCACGCCCAGTACCCCGGGATAGCTCATGACGGTCCGCTCAATGTGCTCCACCAGCTCGGGGCTGGGGCTCTCGCCCAGCAGCGGGCTCAGGGTATCCATCACCAGGCCCCATCCGGACCAGAGGATGAACGCCGCCACGCCCACACCCATAATGCCATCGATGATGCCGTAGCCCGTCAGGCTGCACAGGATGGTGGAAAGGAGGACCGCTCCGGTGGTCAGCACATCGTTGCGGCTGTCGGCGGCGGTAGCCATCAGGGTCTCCGAGTTGATCTTTTTGCCCACGGCGTGGTTGAAGCCGCTCAGCCAGAGCTTGACGAGGATGGACGCCGCCAGCACCCCGATGCTGAGCCAGCTGAACGCCACCGGCGTGGGGTGGAGCACTTTCAGAGCCGATTCTTTCAGCAGCGAGAGGCCGATGGCCAGAATGGTGACGCTGACCACGAGGCCCGCCAGATACTCGTACCGGGCGTGGCCGTAGGGGTGCTCCGCATCCGGGGCCTTGGCCGCCAGCCGGAAGCCAATGAGGCTGACCACATTGGACGAGGCATCCGACAGGTTGTTCAGGGCGTCCGCCATGATGGCGATGGAGCCAAACAGGGTGCCTGCCAGCAGCTTGCCGATACAGAGCAGGATGTTGCAGGCCATGCCCACCAGACTGGCCAGATTGCCGTAGGCCGTGCGGACAGCGGCGTCTTTCACATCATCCGGGCGCTTGATGAAGCAGCGGATCAGAAATTGAGTCATATCGTACCTCCCGGCTGCCGCGGCAGCCACATCTTGTTCAGTATAGCACAGCACTTCACGGTTTTAAAGTATTTTTGTAAATTTTCTTCTCCCTAAGCCAGATCCCCCAGATAACAATCCCCCCGGCGGGGCGGGAATGCCTCACCGGGGGGGGGTGGAAGTTTCTGGTTTCAGGGGGGGCTCAGACCTGCTTGGCCGAGGGCTTGCTCAGATCAAGGCTGCGGACGATCTTGCGGACGGGCAGGATGCTCTTGGCGTTCATCGAGAGCTCATCCACGCCCATGCGGAGGAATGTTTCGGTCAGGGCGGTGTCCGCACCCAGCTCGCCGCAGATGCCCACCCAGATATTGTGGCGGTGACCGGCGTCAATGGTCATCTTGATGGCCTTGAGCACGGCGGGGTGATGCGGGTCAAAGAACGGCTCCAGCTTTGCGTTCTGGCGGTCCAGCGCGCAGGTGTACTGGGTGAGGTCGTTGGTGCCGATGGAGAAGAAATCGCACTCCTCGGCCAGATCGTCCGCAATGAGGACGGCGGCGGGGGTCTCGATCATGGTACCCACTTCGAGGTTCTGGTCAAACTTGACGCCCTCGGCGGTGAGCTCCGCGCGGCACTCGTTCAGCACGGCCTTGGCGTCCTGCAGCTCCCGCAGGCTGGTGATCATGGGGAACATGATGCTCATGTTGCCGTAAGCGGAAGCCCGCAGCAAGGCCCGCAGCTGGGTCTTGAAGAAGTCTTTCCGGGTCAGGCAGATGCGGATGGCGCGGTAGCCCAGAGCGGGGTTGTCCTCGTGGTCCAGCTGCATATAGTCCACGGTCTTGTCCGCGCCGATGTCACAGGTGCGGACGACTACTTTCTTGGGGGCCAGGCTCTCCACCACCTGCTTGTACGCCTCAAACTGGTAATCCTCGGTGGGATAGTCCTTGCAGTTGAGGTAGACGAATTCTGTCCGGAACAGGCCGACGCCGCCGGCGTCGTTCTGCTGCACGGCACCCACATCGCCCATGCCGCCGATGTTTGCATACACGTTGATGGTCTTGCCGTCCAGCGTGGTGTTGGGCTTGCCCTTGAGCTCCTGCAGCAGGACCTGCTTTTTCTGATCCTCTTTCTGGCGGGCGCGGAGGCTCTGGAGCAGGTCGGGGGTGGGGTCCACATACACGCAGGCGTTGTAGCCGTCCACCACGGCCATCTTGCCGTCCCAGTCGTCCTGGATATCCTTGCACTGGATCAGGGCGGGGATGTTCATGCTGCGGGCCAGGATGGCCGTGTGGCTGTTGGAGCTGCCCTCCCGGGTGATGAAGCCCAGCAGCAGGCTCTTGTCCATCCGGACCGTCTCCGAGGGGGCCAGGTCGTCCGCCACAAGGATACTGGGCTCGGTGCCCTGCAGGCTGGCGTTGTCCACCCCCTGCAAAATGTCCAGCATGGCCTGCGCGATGTCGATGACATCGGCGCTGCGGGCCTGCAGATAGGGGTCGTCCATGGCGGCAAACACGGCGGCCTGGTTGTCGCCTGCCGTCTTGACGGCATACTCGGCGCAGCGGCGCTGGCCGTTGATGATCTCCTTGATGGCGTCCACGAAGTCGTCATCATCCAGCATCATGGCGTGGATGTTGAACACTTCGGCGATGTCCTCGCCTGCCTCGGCAAGGGCTTTCTCGTACAGGGCGGTCTGCTGGTCGATGGCCTTGGCCCGGGCGTCCTCAAAACGCTCGACCTCCGCGGCGGCGTCGGCCACTTCGGCCGCCGAGATGGCCGTATTCTTTTTCTTGTAGAGTTTCAGCTTGCCAATGGCAATGCCGTTCAGAATGCTTTTACCGGTACCAACCTGCATCGTTCATTTCTCCTTATCACTCAAATCTCTTGCGTCTGGAAACGAAAAAGCCCCCGCAGTCTCCCGCGAGGGCTTCTCATCACGACATTACACGCGATCAGACGTTCTCGCTCAGGAACTTCTGGATCGCCTCTGCGGCAGCGGCCTCATCGTCGCCCTCCACCTTGACGGTGACGGTATCGCCCTGCTTGACGCCCATGCCCATCAGAGCCATCAGCTTGCGCAGGTCGCAGGTCTTGCCGCCCTTTTCAAGGGTGGCGGTGCTTGCGTAGCCCTTGACCAGCTTCACGAGCAGGCCGGCGGGGCGTGCGTGGATGCCGCATGCATCCTTAACGGTATACTGGAATTCTTTCATAATCATTTTCTCCTTACTTATCCATCCACGGAACGGGCCAGCCGCGCGGCCCCGTCTGCAATAAAAACCCTGGTTTATTGCGGGATGTTACTACTCTTATTATAAACCTTAGTCGTTCTTTTTGCACCCTTTCATATTGCCGATTTTTCCGCGAAAATTTTGGTATAATTGAACATAATCTTGCCTCAAAAGTACCATCATTGCACAATTTTCTGCTTTTGGGAAAGACTTTTGTTCACTTTCCCACTCACTCGACAGGGTACCCCTCGGCGTCCAGCGGGAGGTCCGTATAGCGGGCCGCTTCCGGCAGAGGCGTCTCGGGTTCGCCGGAGGTCTGCTGGCTCTGGCCGGCGGCGTTCAGCTCCTCGTCATGGCGCTCGCCCCAGTCCCCGCTGAAATCCTCGCCCGAGGTCTCCATGGCCTGCCCGGAGGCGCCGAGCTCCTCGTCATGACGCTCGCCCCAATCGCCGCTGAAATCTTCCCCCGAGACTTCCGTGGCCTCCTGCATGGCCATAGCGGTCTGGGCGTCTTTCAGGCCGGTGACGACGCCGGAGGGCTTCTCCAGCAGGTAGGCCCCGATGGCCTTTTTCTTGTACACCAGCAGCACGCCATAGCTCATGGTGTCGCCCTTGCTCACGGCGGGCAGCAGGGCCGTCCATTTTTCCACGGTCTTGCCCTTGTAGCGGGTCAGGTCCATGCCGCTCTGCTGCACCACCCCGTTGAATGCCGAAAAGCTGTCGTCCCACCTGCGGGGGATCTTGACCTTATCGGCGGCGATGGTGGCCGCGTCCACGTCCAGCCCATAGCCGGTGAACCAGGTCTGGATGTCCTGGGCGCTCTCGATCTTGTTGCCGCTGGCCGCGGCGGCCGCCATGACGCTCCGCCCGCTGATGTACCGCCCCAGCATCGCGCTGAACACCACCAGCGCACAGCATAGCACGCCGACGCCCACCTTTTTGAGCCCGGCCTTTTTCAGCGTTACCACAAACATATACCGTTCCCTCCCACCCATTTGGTTGTGTCCGTACAGTATATGTGGGGAGGGGGTGCAATATGAACCTCTCAGTCTCGCATCCGCTCGACAGCCGTTCCCCTTTCGGCACTTGCGTGCCACCTCCCCCGGCCGGGGGAGTCTTTCCTAGCAGGGGAGCCCTTGGCAAAGAGGTTTCGTTTTCGATGAAACTGCTTTGTGTTTGCTGGAAAACTGTACGAACTGCCAAAGCCTCCCCTGACAGGGGATGTGGCATCGCGCAGCGATGACAGAGAGGTTATTTTGTGATAGGAGAAACCAAATGTCTCAAAAAAATATGGGCCGTCTTGCGCAGGATATGAAGCGTGAGGTCATCGCCATCATTGGCCGCCTGAAAGACCCCCGCCTGGAGGGTGGTCTGCTGACCGTGACCCGCCTGGACGTGACGCCCGACCTGGATGTTGCCAAGGTCTATGTGAGCGTGATGGGCCGCGCCGACGGCCCCAAGCCCGCCATTGAGGCGCTGAACCGCGCGGCCGGCCATGTGCGCACCGAAGTCAGCAAGAAAATGCACATCCGCAAAGCCCCCCGCTTCGTCTTTGTGGAAGACGACGGTGCAGCCTATGCGGCCCACATCAACGAACTGCTCCGCGAGCTGAATGTCAGCGGCTCCGACGACACGCGGGAGCCGGAAACCGAGGACTAACTCAGCCTTGCGGAAAGGATGGATCATGGGATGACAGAACAACTGAACGTGCAGCAGATGGCCGAGCGCCTCCGTGCTGCGGACAATGTTTTGATTCTGTGCCACAAAAACCCGGATGGTGATACCGTTGGCTGCGGCAGCGCGCTGTACTACGCCCTTAAGGCGCTGGACAAAAACGCGGCTGTCCTCTGCTCCGACGTCATCCCCTCCCGGTATGCGTTTACCAACCCACGCCTGTTCAAGGGCGAGTTTGAGCCCCAGACCGTGGTGGCCGTGGATGTGGCCGGCATCCAGCTCTTTGGTGAGAACAACGGGGTGCCCCAGTATACCCGCCACATTGATTTTTGCATCGACCACCACGCGGGCAACAGCGGCTACGCTGATTTTACCCTGCTGGACGGCCAGGCCGCGGCGGCAGCGGAGCTGTTGTATGAGGTCATCATGGCCATGAAAGTGCCCATGACGGCCCACATTGCCAACTGCCTGTACACCGGTCTCTCCACCGATACCGGCTGCTTCCGCTTTTCCTCCACCACGGCAAAGACCCATCTGGTGGCGGCAAAGCTCATCGAGGCAGGGGCCCAGGTGGAAGAGCTGAACACCCTGCTGTTTGATACCAAGCCCCGCGCCCGGATGGAGGCCGAGCGGATCGCGCGGAACCATCTGGAATATCATCTGGATGGCCGCTGCGCCCTCATCTACCTCACCCGGGACGAGATCGAGCAGAGCCAGGTGGACCCCGCCGATCTGGAGGAGCTCACCAGCCTGCCCATCAGCATTGAGGGGGTCAAGGTCGGCCTGACCCTCCGCCAGCAGCCCGGCGGCAGCTACCGCATCAGCGTCCGCACCGCCAAGGGCGTGGACGCCTGCGCCATCGCCCGGCGTCTGGGCGGCGGCGGCCACACCCGCGCGGCGGGCTGTGAGCTGCTGGGCAACCTGGACAACACCAAGAGCGCCATTCTGGCCGAGGTGGAGGCGGAGCTGGATGCTCCCCAGACGCCCGACGAACAGGAGGAAACCTGATGCAGGGAATCCTCATTGTGGATAAGCCCACGGACTGGACCAGTTTTGATGTGATTGCAAAGCTGCGGGGCATTCTGGGCACCCGGAAGCTGGGCCACAGCGGCACGCTGGACCCCATGGCTACCGGCGTGCTGCCGGTCTTCTGCGGCGGGGCCAGCAAGGCGGTGGATTTACAGCTGGACCACACCAAGGCCTACCGCGCCACCCTCAAACTGGGGGCGCGCACCGATACCGGCGATGTGACCGGTACCGTGCTGGAAACAGCCCCGGTGACTGCCGGGGAAAAAGAGCTGCTGGAGGTGCTGCCCCGCTTTGTGGGGCCCCGGATGCAGACGCCGCCCATGTACTCGGCGGTCAAGATCAACGGCCAGCCGCTCTACAAACTGGCGCGGCAGGGCATGGAGGTGGAGCGGAAAGCCCGCCCCATTGAGATCCTGTCCATCCAGTACGAGGGCAGCCCGGCGGAGAATGAGTACACCCTGACGGTCAAATGTTCCAAGGGCACCTATATCCGGGTGCTGCTGGAGGAGATCGCGGAGGCCATGGGCCAGAAAGGCACCATGAGCGCCCTGCGCCGCGTTGCGGCCGGGGTCTACACCGAGGCCGACGCCCACAGCCTGGAAGAGATCCAGGCCGCCAAAAACGCGGGCCCCGAGGCCCTGCAGGCCCTGATGCTGCCGGTGGAGAGCGTGTTCACCTCTCTGCCGCTGCTGGTGGCGGGCGAGCGTGTGGAGCAGCACCTGTACAATGGCTGCCCTACCAGCCGCTACCCCGCTGCGGATGGCCGCTACCGGGTGCGGAACGCGCAGGGCCAGTTCCTCGGTCTTGCCAACATCACCGGGGGCGTGCTCCGGGTGGAAAAGCTCTTTGTGGAGCGAAACTGAAGTGAAAGGAATGATGCCAATGCAGATCTATTCACAGCTTGTGCCGCTTGCGCTGGGCAATGCAAACGGCAGTGCCGTGGCCATGGGCTTTTTTGACGGCATCCACATTGGCCACCGCGCCGTCATTGAGGGGGCGGTCCAGTGGGCAAGAGCCCACGGGGCATCCCCGGCGGTATTCACGTTCAAATTGCCCACCGAAAACAAGATGAAAGGCAAGCGCCTCCTCTCCACCGAGGATAAACATGCCCTCATCGAACGTCTGGGCGTGGAGCATTATCTCTGCCCGGATTTTGAGGAGATCAAGGCCATGACGCCCGAGCAGTTCGTGCTGGGCATCGTGCGGGACTGCAACGCCAAAGCGCTTTTCTGCGGCGAAAACTTTACCTTTGGGGCCAAAGCCGCCGGAAACCCGGAACTGCTGCGCAAGCTCTGCGCCCCGCTGGGGGTGGAAGTGGTGGTGCTGCCCATGGCACAGTTTGAGGAGAAGCCTGTCTCGTCTACCCGCATCCGCACCGCGCTGGAGGGGGGCGACATCCCGGCGGCAAACGCCATGCTGGGGATGCCCTATGCGATCCGCTTTGCGGTGCACCACGGGGCTGGTCTGGGCCGGACGCTGGGGGTGCCCACCATCAACCAGCTCTACCCGCAGGGGTTCCAGCTGCCGCGTTTCGGCATCTATATCACCCGGACCAAGATCGGGGATACCTGGTACCCCTCGGCCACCGGCCTGGGCACCCGGCCCACCGTCAACGACGATCTTTCCAAGGTGACCTGCGAGACGTTCATCCCGGGCTTCTCGGGCGACCTGTATGGCACCGACCCGGTGGTGGAGTTTTACGCCTACCTCAGCCCCAGCAAAAAGTTTGATACACTGGACGAGCTGCGGGACTGCATCAACCATGCAGCCCGGCGGGCCCAGGAGTATTTCCAGTAAACGAAAAAACACCGTTCGGCTGAACGGTGTTTTTTGTTTGCGGAAAAGTGAAATACCGCAATCCTCAATCGAAGAATCTGCCCTTGAGCACGTTTTTGATCACGGCCTGTTTCAGGGCGGGAGAGAGGGTGCTGTCCGCCTCCATGGCGGCAAGCAGCGATTCTTTCGTTTCCGCCTGGGCGGCGCACCGGGTGATGGCGTGGTCCGCATCGGCATCCAGCACCAGCAGGGCGGGGGAGTCGGGCGTCCAGCGCTGCCATCTGGTGGAGCCGGAAAGCAGCTTTTTGCCGTTGGGGTCGCCGCTGGTGATGAAGTTTTTCAGAGAGGCGCGCAGCTGTTCCGCCATGGCCTGATAGCCTGCGCCGGAGAGGTCGGCCCAGCCGAAGTAGGGGTTGCTGCCAGACAGCATCGGGAGGGCGATGCCCTGGAACGAGCCCAGCAGCGGGATCTGTGTTTTGCTGGCGGAAGAACCGTACTCGATCTGCCCCAGGTAGAGCGGCGCGTCGCTCCGGGCCGCAATCACCTCCGCACTGCCACGGGTGCTGAAGACCCGGCAGAGGGCTGAACCATAGGTGGCAGCAAACTGCTTGGCTGCTTCCAGCTCGTCGGCGGAAAAGCGTTTGGCCTCCTCGCTGGAAAACCAGCTGTCCCGCCGGGCGGCGGCGTTGAATTCATCGGCCCCGGTCAGCAGCAGGGTAGGAATTTCGCTGTACTGAGCCGCTGGATATCCGCCCTCGGGCAGGGTGATGCCGTCAGCATAGAGATGGGGGAAGACACTCATCCGGAAACCTGCATTTGCCATCAGCGGAGCCAGACGGGCGGCATCCACGCCACAGAGCCAGCTGCGGACCGCAGGGTCTTCTGTCAGCAGCCAGCGCCGCGCGGTTGCTTCGGTCAGAGCCTTGCCGTCCTGCACGGCCAGCGGTGCCAGAGCAGCGGCAAGCGTTTCAGCACTCGTGTTCTCATCCGCGCAGGTCATGCCGCCGGAAATGGAGATGGCTTTCTGGAACCGGCCCACAAACAGGGGACTGGCCAGTAGGGCCATTCCGTCCCGCCCGCCGGCTGCAAAGCCGAGGACCGTGATGTTCTGCGGGTCGCCGCCGAACGATGCGATATTGTCCCGCACCCAGTCCAGCGCCTTGGCCATGTCCAGCAGGGCAAAATTGCCCGTTTCCTCCGGGCCGGAGCAGAGCGCGGGCAGGCAGTTGAAGCCGAACAGCCCCAGCCGATATTCCAGCCCCACGAAGACACAGCCCAGCTGCTCGGCCAGAAATCCGCCCGGAAGCTCCCGCGCGGAGCCGATCTGATTGCCGCCGCTGTGCAGGTAGACGATGACGGGCCGTTTGCTGGCCTTTTCCGTGGTGTAAACGTCTAATTTGAGGCAGTCTTCGGTGCCCAGGGCGCAGGTGCTGTACTGGTACGCCGCCGCGCCGGGGACGGTGCAGTCTTTGGCGTCGGCCCAGGGGGCGGGGTCCTGCGGGGCTGTCCAGCGGGCGTCCCCGGCGGTGGAAGCGCCGTAAGGGATGCCATACCAGACGAGATGCCCCTCCTGCCGGATGCCCTGCACCGGGCCGTGCTGAGTTTGGCATACCGTGCCGATGGGGGCTGCAGCGGCGGCTGCGGGCAGCGAAAAGCCCGGCAGGCTGGCGGCTGCGGCGGCCACGGCTCCGGATTTGAGAAAACTGCGGCGGGAAAACTTGGGTGCTTGCATCGTAAAATCCCTCTCTTGTAAAATACACCTAAATTATAACAGCCCGGGTTTGAAATGCAATGACCGGGCAGCGACAAAATTGTAAAAAATTTTCTTGCTTTTTGCACGGCTTTCTGTTATACTAGCACTGTTACCGCGGCACGGGGCTGGGAGTATGCCCGTTTGGGAGTACCGTTTCCCGCATTCTGTGCTGACGGCAAATAAAATTTTAATAAAGAGGTACTGTACTATGAACAAGCAGGAAGTTATGGCCAAAGTCGCTCTGACCGAGAAGGACACTGGCTCCCCCGAGGTTCAGGTCGCTCTGCTGACCGCTCACATCAACGAGCTGAACGAGCACCTGAAGAAGAACCCTAACGATCACCACAGCCGCCGTGGTCTGATGAAGATGGTTGGCCGCCGCCGCAATCTGCTGGCCTACCTCCAGAAGAAGGACATCGAGCGTTACCGTGCTCTGATCGCAACCCTGGGTCTGCGTAAGTAATAGAAAACAGAGGGCAGGTACCGCATTGTGGTGCCTGCCCTTTGCTCTTTTTTGAGGAACAACAGGCCGCTGCTGCGCGTTGCAGCAGTAAATCGAGCGCCTGTGCTGTAAAAAGCACGGGCGTTGGCTTTATTGCTATGATGCGCTGGCCGCTGCCTTTTGGAAGATAAGAAGATAAACCGCAAAAGGACAAAGGAGGCAAAACCAAATGGCAATTGAATTTGGTTCCCGCAAAGAGACCTTTGAAAACTTCAAGGTCTACGAGACCACGCTGGCTGGCCGTCCGTTCAAGGTCGAGATGGGCAAGATGTGCGGCCTGTCCAACGCAAGCGCCCTGATCCGCTACGGCGAGACCTGCGTGCTGTGCAACGTTGTGATGAGCCCCAAGCCCCGCGAAGGTGTGGATTTCTTCCCTCTGAACGTGGAGTATGAGGAAAAGCTCTACGCCGCAGGCCGCATCCCCGGCAGCTTTATGCGCCGTGAGGGCCGCCCCGGTGAGCGCGCCATCCTGACCAGCCGCGTGGTGGACCGCCCCATGCGCCCGCTGTTCCCCAAGGAGATGCGCAACGATGTCTGCATCACCATGACCGTGATGAGCCTGGACCCTGATTGCAGCCCTGAGATCGCCGGTATGATCGGTGCATCTCTGGTCACCGCTGTGTCTGAGATCCCCTGGAACGGCCCCATCGGCGGTGTTCAGGTGGGCCTGGTGGACGGTGAGATCGTCCTGAACCCCACCCAGGAGCAGCGCAAGGTGAGCGACCTGGCCCTGACCGTTGCCGCCACCATGGACAAGATCGTGATGATCGAGGCCGGTGCCAACGAGGTGGACGAGGACACCATGCTCAATGCCATCAAGGCCGCCCACGTTGAGATCAAGAAGATCATCACCTTCATCAACGGCATCGTTGCAGAGCGCGGCAAGCCGAAGATCGATTTCCAGGTGGTGGGTCTGGATATGGACGTGTTCCACGCCATCCAGAACAAGTATCTGG
>OGDE01000885.1_pt1 | contig 21441 bp, 19 predicted proteins | sample 1570321 | NCBI WGS metagenome assembly OGDE01 (sample SAMEA2581976, study PRJEB24529) | metagenome | biome: Human gut stool | place: China | collected 2011 | reverse complement strand
ACAAAATCCCCCTTTCTCATTATTAGAAGTTCAAAATATTTATCCCGTTCTATAATGTATAACGATTGAGAGCAATAAAAAGATAGTATAAATTTAATTTTTTTCATAAAATACAATAACGAATTGTTTTACACACTACTTTTCTCTCATAAGGCAATTATAATGTACTAATAAGATTACTGCAAAATATCAACCAAGATGAACCGTGCTTACACTTTTAAGCACAGATTTTATTCTTATCCTATAATCTTCCAGTTATCGTCCTTATGAAGCACAAGGTCATACTGTGAGATTTGCGTCATTTTCGACTTATTATCCAGATATTTCACAGACACGCTGACCTTGAGGTTGTCGCCATCTTTGGTAAAGACAGGGTTTACCAGTTCTGAAAATACATAATCGCCGGATACAGGAGCAAGCACACCGTCTTTGACATAGTAGGCAAGTTCTTTCTCCGTAGCGGTAGGGTACAGTTTGAAGAATGTTTCCAAGAAAGCGGTGGCGTCCTTGACTGTATCGGAGCTGACACTGGCATCGGCTTCCTGTGCTTTCGGTTCATACTTTGATTTTTGTACTGCCGGAGCAAGGGTAGGATTTTGGGTAATGACCATTGCACCGTCCTTATCCACATGAACGGTCACGGTATAGTTTTCTGTGACTGCCTGTGTCTGTTCTCCCTCTTTTACCTGCTGATCTACTTCGTAGGCAACGGTAAAATTGTCCGTTCCAGACTGTTCTACATTCCAGACCAGCACATTTGTAGCAGTGGCACTGGTTGGTATATCGGTTCGGATGGTATCGGCGTTCAAGTCCTGTAATTCTTTTGTAAGGTATTTACTGATTTCCGTTGTCCTTGCTTCAATGGCTTCCTTGCTGGTATCCCATGAGTAGTAGGTTTCCGCAAAGTTCTTGACGAAATTCTCAATCCCATTGGTGTCGTTCAATCTTAGCTGAATGATTTCTTTTTCATGTACCGTGTGGGTGTCAATGGCGGTAAAGTTCTTATACACACCAAAACTGGTGCTTGCTAAAAGCACCGCCCACAACAGCAGGACAGATTTCTTATGTGTCCCGACTTTCATGGTACGCACTTTCTTATTCTTAGGTGCTTTCTCTGTTTTTTCTTTCTTCTTAAACATATTTCAAGTCCTTTCTATTGTTTGATTCTTCCGGCACAAATGATGTGCTGTTGCCAGTAGGCAGAGGTCAAATCGGTATAGCCGATTGGATTTCCGGCATGATACATCTGATTGTTTCCCACATAGATTCCTACATGAGTAACATAGTCGCTGGTATTGTAAGTGGAATGGAAAAAGACCAAATCGCCAGCTTGTGCCTGTGACAAGGGGATATGCTGGGTTGCGTCATATTGTGCCTGTGCGGTTCGTGGCAGGCTGATTCCGGCTTTTCCGTAGCACCATTGAGTAAGACCAGAACAGTCAAAAGAAGTGTTTGGATTACTGCCACCATAGACATATTTCCAGCCTTGATACTTCAACGCTTCATTCATAACCGCCTGTACCGTTGCGTTGCTGAACTGCTTCACGGTCAGATATTGGTTGACCAGCTCCACATAGAACATATTCCCGTAGTTATAACGCCAGCCACCATTTTTACTGACTGCTATTGGGTTCGTATAGGTCACTTTTGTACCGCCGGATTTATTCTTTGCAAAATTCTCTGCAAGGTTGAAGCTGTGCTTTTTCCCATTCTTTGCTACATAGTCAGCATAGCCACCGCCATAGTTATAAGATTGAATGACCACGTTAATGTCATTTATGCCTTTGGCTTTACAGGAAGAAAGCAGGGACGCAAAATATTTACACCCCTGCTTAATAGATTCTCCTGTACTTAATGAGTTTGGCGGTAGTCCCATACTTTCACTGGACTGCATGACATCGGTAGCCGTACCGCCACTTTCCACCTGTATGATGGCAAGCAGGACGTTCACATACTCCGAGATACCGTTTTCTCTGGCGTATCTTTCTACCATCGGCTGATGTTTGAGGACATCGGCTGACAGGTTCATGCCAGAATAGACAGGCGAATAGCTGTTTGAACTGTCGTCATCTTCGCCGGAAATCAATATCCCGAAAAAGAGGACAATGGAGAAAAGGACAGGAAATATCGTACCTATGATAAGGATACGCTTTAATCTCATTTCTTCCGTCCTTTCTCTGGTTGCTTCGTAACAGTCTTACGATTTTGTTTTTGGTTGACCTGTTTCTGTACGGTTGTTTTCTTTCGATTATTTCTGGATTCCGCTACGTTTGGCTGGTTTGTTCTGGCAACAGATTTGACCTGCTGTTCCTGTCTGATATTGGTTCGGACAGTTTCTTTTCCAGCCTTGACTTCTGCATTTTTTATCACAGGAGAAGTAGCAGGACGTTTTATATCCGGCTTTGTGACTGTATCGGTCTGCGCAGGTTTTGGAACAGGTGTGGCAACAGGGCGTTCATGGCTTCTGGTAGCTCCGGCTGTCGCTGATCCATTCGCATGAACTGTCTGCCTTGCTTCCTGTGCTTTCTGTAATTCCTGTTTTTTCTGTGAGATATTTTCCCTGTGCAGGTTGCGTTTCTGTGTACGCTGTTCCTGTCGGTTTTCCCTTTCTTCCACAACGCCACGCTTAAAGTCTGATACATTATCCTTTGCTTTCTGTTTTGCAGAGTGGACAGCATAACCAGCCTGTGTCGGCAAGTCTTTCACATTTTCTTTCAGAGAGGAAGCACTGTCACGGACTTTATTTTTCGTATCCATCACAGCACCTACCGCAGAACCGACACGGCTTCCCATGCTGGCAGAGGTATTTTCCCGTTTCTTTGGCGGTTGGTTCGTTGCTGGCTTTCCGGCTCTGGCAACACTTGCACCAGCCACCGCACCTGCAACACTTCCAGCACCGACAGCCCTTGCAATCCCGTGTTCCATACGTCTTGCCCTGTGTCGCATGAACACCATCGGTCTACGGAAAATCCGGCGACCTATCTGCTGGCTGTCATTGGCATTAAGACTGAACATACTCATTAGTTCTCCGAGCTTCATGTAGATTCCGGCAAAACAGATTATCTGCAAAAATGCCATCATGAAGAACGGGTAGTCCGTGGAGATGTTGTAGAACATACTGGAAATCGAAAACGCCACGGTCACAATCAGTGTGATTCCGGCTCTTGTCATAATGGCATTGAACACACGGACAACTGCCTGCTTCGCCATGTTCTCATAAGTCGGTATCATGGACAGTAAAAAGCTGACAGGCAAAAACATGGCATATATGATAAAAAGTATCTGGGAAAATAACATCATGCCGGTAAGCAGGAAGATAAAGATTGTGATACCGAGATTGAAAATGAGCAGGAAGAACACCATGCCAAGACGGTTGACGACCTGTGGAATGGTAAGGTTGTCATTGTCGTTATCCTCAATCTCTGTTTTCACAATATTTTCCCTTGTTTCCCCATCTTCATCGGACGGGCTGGCAGATACCAGAGCTTCTACACGGTCAGTCCCGATTTCTTCGGTATCGCTGTTCCCAAACTGCAACAACAGCCACGGTTTTTCTACCTGTATCGCAAAAAGGCTGTCACGGATAAGGTTTACGCTGTCCTTGCCTTTGCTTTGTGAATCGGGGAGCATGATTTTTGTCCCCAAGTCCAGAGAAGCGGTGCTGATGTCCGAACTGAAATCATTGATTTTCTGGATATAATTGGGAGCATAAGCAATAAAGGACGCAGACACAATGAACACCACCACAAAGTTGATAACAGCGTGAAGTGCTTTGCTTGTTTCCCGTTTGAGAAGCCCTGTATAGGCGGTGTAAACACCTACAATCAGAATGATAATGAGCAGGAATCCCACATAGAATCCACTGCTGGAAAATCCGTTTTCGGTCACTCCGGCAAGTGTCTGGATACTTTTCCCGATACTGTCTGCCATGTCATTGATAAAGTCCAGCTTATACGCCTGTTGCACCACATACCCTGTGGCATTGCTAAGATACAGGCTGATTGTCCAGACAAAGTTTGTGATACAGTAAAGCCCGTACTGCACCGATTTTCCAATGCCGTCCAGCCAGTTCCACGGTAGCCAAGACCAGCTATTGTCCACATAGAAATCAAGCTGATAGTTGGAAAGCGGATACTTTGAATACAGGTTGTCTGCATTAACCGTATCATCGACCAGTCCAGACGCATGAGCTACCGTCCCAAGCAGGGACAGCAGTACCAGCGTAACGGTCACGGCAAGCAGTACCAGTTTCAGTACATGGAATACCTTTTCTCTTGTGATAGATTTCATCATTCCAAATCCACCTCACTTTTTATCGGTGGTCTGGTATCAAAGGCATGGAGCAGTTCTACAAAGACAGGGTGTATCTGTACCACACCGACACGCCCGTATAAATCCTGCATTAAGCATTGTCCGTTCTCCAAATCCCTCAACCGTTTCTGGTTATTTTCGTCCCCACTGTCCAGCCCGAAAAACTCTAAGGTCTGTTTGATTTCATTGGTATCTGTGGAGCGGAACGCAAACTTTAAGCCGATGTTATTTTTCAGACTTTCTTTCGATACGTCCCCAGAGGATTGTGTCACGAAATAGACTCCGGCGTTCATGGCTCTACCAGCACGCACCAGTTTATTGGAGAGTGTTTCGCCCTGTGCCACATTTAAGAACGCCCATGCTTCGTCCAAATCCACGATTTTAAAAATGCTTCGGTCACTGTGAATAAAGTCAAGGGCAAAGGTACTGATAACAATTAAGATGGATACCGACAACAGTTCAATGGTCGTGTATTCCTCAAAGGTAGTATCCTTATCTGGCAGAACCAAATCTGCAACCTGTATGATGTTGAGCTGGTTATCCAGACTGATTGCATTTTCCACCGAACCGTCCGAGAACAAAAGCTGTGCAAAATCATAGTCCGTAAAACTTTCGATATGGTCTGCAATGTTACGGGATACGGCGGTATCCTCTTTTCGCAGTTCCTCAATGACCTGCAACAGCCCGTGGTTCTGGCTCTGGGATACGGTACGGACAGCTTTTCTAAGGACAGGAAACTTTTCGCCGTCCCTTGAAGAAATCCCCGTAAGGAATGTCAGAATGTCGATGGCAAGACTTTCAGCGTCCTTGACATCTTTCATAATCACATACGGGTCTAACAGCCCTTGATTGCTGGAATCACTGGTAATGTTTACAATGTTGATTTCCTCTGCAATCTCTGGCAGTGTTGCTTTCCAGTTTCCACGCTCACTTTTCGGGTCTAGGATAACTGCCTGTCCACCGAACAGGACGGAATAATATACCAGCAGGTTATTACAGAATGACTTTCCACCGCCAAGCGAACCCACAAAAGCAGAAGCCAACGCATTTGTAACCATACCTTTTACCCCTTGACTGGCAAGGGACGGTTGCAGGTAGACATTTCTTCCTGTATCCACGGAATATCCGATATAGATTCCTGTATTTTCTCCCAACATCTGAGTAGCACCGAAACCAAGTCCGGCTAAAAAATCGGATTTCACATACTGGATATAATCATTGATATAACGCTTGCTGGCTGGAAGAAATTCTCCATGCAGTCCCATCATATCTCCGGCAGGGTGAACCAGCTTCACATTCAAATCATCGTAAAAGTCCTTGACTTCATCACAACGGCGTTTCAGTTCGTCAAGATCGGGTGCAGACACCCGTATGACGTAACTTAACTTGTACATACTTTCCTTGCTCTGGTCTAAATCTGTTTCCAGTTCATCGACACTGTCCAAGGCTTCCACTACATTTGAACTTGTTTCATTTCCGGCTTGATATGCGTGATTGTCCAAGTCCTTTAATTCCTTTTTCTTGTTACGGACAGTGATTAAGGCTTTCTTATTCCCGACAATCTCAACATTCATGGACGTATCCACAGGGAATGTGAACTGCTGTTGCTGGAAATAAAAGATTTCCGATGATGGGAAGTCCAGTTCTCCGACAATGGCATTGACCGTAAAGTAGGATACATAGCTTTCGCTGTCCTCATGTTCCAGACGCAAATATCGCTGGCTTTCTTCCACCACACAACGGGTAGGACGGATAAGGTCATAATACTTAATCAGTGTTTCCCTTTTTAATTTTCTTTTTGGCAGAGGATACACATAATCTTCATAGGCTATCCCGTCCCTGCCGTAGAGGTGTTCCATCAGATACGCAAAGTCTTTGGCTTCCAGTCGGCGGATTTTGAACCTACGGGAGATTTTATTTTCCAATAACTTCTCCATCTTAACATAACGATTGATTTCATCATTGCTCATGGAAACAAAGTCATTCATCAGCGTGTGTCTTACCTCATTCAAAAACTCACGGAATGTCAGAAATACCGATTTTTTAATGTTCTTCAGATTGACTTCGTCCTCTGTGACCATGAGCTTGAATCCCAGAAAGAAACGGTAATCAACTTGATTGTCGCCTATCATGGATACAAGGGCTTCGGTCTGGTCGTCTATCTTTTGGATTGCTACCTCACGGAGCTTTCCAGTTACCAGCTTCTTTGACTGTTCCTGTATGCTTCGGATTGAACTTTCAGTTGCAATCTGCAACGCATGAATCTTTCCCTCACGGGACTGTGCGATAAGCTGACGGAAGCTGTCATGCACAAGGTATTTCTGTTCTGGGGATAAGAATGAATAATTGTACGGTATCAGCTCATAGTAGGCGAACACCTCATTGTCCTTATTCCAGACAAGGTTATTGTCGATATATTTAATCGGGAACATAGGTCACACTCCTTACTGCCGTGATAGTTTCCTCAAATTTCTGCTTATGCAGGTTCACGGCTTTTCCGGCATAAGTCACTTTGGGACGCAGAGCATACAGCACCATCGTCTTGATGTAACTGTATGGCTTTTTCCCGTCAAAGGTTTTCTGTGACATAAACCATGTAAGGGCAACGGGAATCCCAAAATATTTTAAAAATGCTCCCTCAATCATGGAAAGTGGCGGTACATCTGCAAACAGAATGATGATAAATTCCGTCAGTACAAACCATGTAATCTGGGTAAAGGTTACAGGGAATGGCAGGTTTACATCATTGATGGCATACAGTACCTTTTCCACGTTCCAGATACTTGTATAACTTCGGATTTTCTTCACTTGTAAATGCTCCTTTCTTCATTTTCATAACAACAGGGACAGCCGGATTTCCCAGACTGCCCCCAAGAGAAAAGCTGACAGTAGCACCAGTGGCGGTGCTGATCTGCCAGCCCTTAACGCAGTACCTCACAGATACCAGCGTTTGTTGCAATAAATGTCCCCTCTATATCGAGGTCACGCCCGTAGGCTTCGTAGTCAATATAATTCTGTAAAGAGGACGGGATTTCTCCGAGTACCTGTTCTTCATCAATCAGATAGTAGGCTAAATCGGTCATCGTTTCACAGCCGGAATACAGAATGATGTCGTCTTTATGCTCCACCAGTTCTTCCAGACTGCCATAATAGGATACAAAACTGTCCAAGTCGTCCAGCAGGTAGTCTGGTAATTCTTCCAACTGCTCATAGATACGGTTCAGTTCTTCGATGGAAGTGTATTCGCTAATCTCCATCGGGAAGTTGTCCGTATCATGGATTGCGTATTCTTCGTACTCTGCATTTAAGCCGATACGTTCTGCAATCACTTCTTCGTCCAACGGAAAAGAGAACCAGTCCCCGACCAGTTCTCCCTCATTGTACTTGCCAAGATTGGCTATATAGACTTGCATATCATCAATCATAAGTGGTTCACTTCCTTTCGGCGTCTATCAGAGTTTGAACATACCGTTTTCACTGACAGCATAACGTCCTGTTTCTTCCAGCTCCTGTGCATAGGCTTCCAGATTAAAGTATTTTTTCCCTTTTTCGGAGAGGGCAGAAAATTCAATGTTGTGTTCCAGTCGGTAACGGGCAACGTCCATGATACTGTGACACTCTGGATAAAACCGAAATTCTTCTGATTTCTGCAATAAATCCTCAACACCGCCACAATAGGAAATCAAGTCATTGTATGCCTGTTGAACTTCTGGCGGTAACTCCATGTAAGCAAAGTACAGCTTATTCAATCGTCTGACGCTGGTTGTTCTTACAATATCGCCAGCAAAGGGGAGCTTCATATCTGTGATTTGATAGTCTTTGCTGTCAGCTTCCACGCCGAGCAGGTCACGGAACAGCTCATAATCAATGGGTAAATCAAACCAGCGAGAGGTTTTATCCTCTGCTAATTTGGTCGTTTCAATCAATACGCTACATTCTTCCATAGGCTTTACGCTCCAATAATCTTATTGAATAACTGTAACAATACGTCTTTTACGCCGGACGCATTGAATACAAGACCAACGGCTACTAAGGCAACTACCAAGAATCCGATGAGTTTGGAAAACTCACGCTTGAATCCCAAGTAGATACCGATAACAACAATCGCCATCAACACAAGGCTCTGTGCGTTGCTTAAAAACCAGTTATAAAGGTTCTGTCCAAAATTCATGCTTTCTTTTCTCCTTTCAGTTCCATCATTTTTCGGTCAGACTGTCTGCCAGCCTGTAAAATACACATGGCAATCACGCCAACTGTTCCACCTAAAGAGAAGAACAGGAAATCAAATAATAATCGTTGCATGTTTCAATTCTCCTTTTCCAAAATCACATCTTCGGTAGATGTGGTCTGTTGTTCGATTATCTTGTAGTGCTTTTCTGTCAGTTTCGTGGATTTACGGATTTCTTTCAGATAATCAATCCCTGTTTTCGCTGTGATTGTTTCCAGCATTTTAAGTGTCGGGTCAACCTGCCGTTGAATCCAGCGTAGGGTTCTGTCCAGTGTGTAGGGTTCGGGTTTGGTCGTGAGCTTTAACGGCTCTCTGTTTTCCCCGATGAACCACGCCCATCGGACAGATAATTTCCAGTCGCTCCGTTTCTTGTCTGCTTCCTTATCCACAAAGCGTACATAACGGTTGATAATAGAAAATGCCGTCCGTTCAGCGTCATAGTAAGTCAGCAGGTCACGGACAGCATAATAAGCACGTTCATTTTTTAACCGTATTTCAAATCTGTTTTTTATCGGTGCTTCCTCAATGGGAATCCCAAGTTTGATGTACTGCTCATAGCTTTTTTCATAAACACAGAAGTACACCTCACTTTTCAATGAGCCGATATACAGGGTGTAGCCCATACCAGCCTTGTCCTGTTCCTCATGCTTGACCAGTTCGCCGGAAGCATAGGACTTAAAGGAACGGAACACCGATACACATTCCTCATTCCGGCATTTTTCGGTCAGTTCTGGAATATCCAACATTCCTGTATGGTCATTGATGGCAAGGTCAAGACGTTTCATCACGCCACCGTCCACCAGTGCGTCCATAAGGAAGTCATACCAGCTCCGTTCCTGTGCCAGCAGATAACTTTCAAACTGGCGACAGCCTTTTCCTTTCAGTTCCAGCAGGACACCTTTTTCTTCATCGGGAGAAGTGTATACGAAAATATCTCCGATGTAGTAGTGTTCCGTGTAGCTGTAATGCCCGAAGTCCTCATGTATCATGTACTGGATATTGAGTTGTAAGATGTCCTTAATGATGTGTCCAATATCCAGTGTCGGAAACCGTATCCTCACATAGTCAAACAACATGGTAAGCGGTGCTTCTGGATTGAATTTTTCCAGAGCTTCCAAAAGTTTCACTTTCATTTCTTCTGTGACCGCCACCTTGCCGGATTCGATACGGCTTAAATGTTCACGGCTGATTCCAGCCATGACCGCAAGTTTCGTCTGGGATACACCGTACTGCAAACGCCTGTCTGCAAAATCCTGTATCCACTCTGTATCATTCAGTGCGATACCCCCTTTACGAAAAAACTGTGACATTTTTTATCCGATGTCACAGCAGTAAAAAAAGCTACCAAACGCTTGATTTCAGCCAAGAATCGGTAACTTTTGTGTATGTTTCCTTGTGATTTGTGCCCCTCTGTTAGATACCGAGGGGCTTGATATATGCTGGCGTGGCTACCGCCACACCAGCAAGGCTAGTCCGTACCTGTGGCTTTCGCTTCGCACGCCACCTGTCCGTCTTGCCTTATGTGTGCAAGTTTCCCAATCGTACCTAAGAAATCATAGCCTTTGGGTACAAGGGGAGTGTAAAATTCAGATATGACGCTTGTTCCCACATCACAATATCCACGCCCTTTGATTCGCTTCTGGAAAAACTGTTTTTTTACATCACTTCCAAAGAGCATACCGTAACCGAGTTCACTCATGCGACCAAGTCCCACACGGAAGTTGAAATTATCTCTGATACCGTCCCCAAAATACTTTGCGTCTGGACGCTGGCAAGCTACAATCAGAAAATATCCAGCCTGTCTGCCGAGCATGACAATTTTCTTTAGCTGGCTTAACAGGGCGGTGCTTTCTTTTGTTGTGAGCATTTCTAGGAAAGCCACGTATTCATCAAAGATAAGGAACTGTGGAGCAAGCCCCAGATAGGCATAGTTTTCCCCTGTACGGTAGTTCGGGTGCAGTTTCATTTCTTCCGAGCGTGTGACCATGCCCTCATAAAAGGCATTGACGCAGTCAATCATATCGTCTTTCGTGTGGTAGACATTTTCCATGACCATTCCCAAGTCTGCAAGGTCAGCGTTCTTCGGGTCAAGAATGTATAAATCCGCATTGGTTCTAAGCAAGGCTTCAATGATGGTCAGCAGAAAATAGGTTTTTCCACCACCTGTACCACCGCAGATAAGAGCATGAGGAAGTGAATCGTATTCCCACACCAGATTTTTCATTAACCGCAGACCGCCGTTTTCGGCAATCACTTCATCAATCGAAATACGGTTCGCTATCATATCATAAAGCAGGGTGTATTCGATGTATCCGTCATGCAGTGTCTTGTCGGCCAGCTCACAGTACAGCCCTGATTCCAGTTTATCCTCTAAGGACAGGAGCTGTTCTTGATATTTTCCCATTGTGATTTCACACAGGATATGGAGCAAGCCGTTGTCCATCTGGTAGTAGATTTTCGGAAACCACACGATTTTTTCTCTGGATCTGCTTTGCAGGTCAGTGAAAAAAACGCTGTCTTTGGTGCTTTCTGCTTCATACCATTTATTTTCCAGCACCATACGAGCCAGCTTTTGTCTGTGCAACAACCGCTTGATACGGTCATATCCGTAACGGTAGTAGATAAAAGCGACCAATGCACACACACCAGTCGCTATCAGAACCGTAATGGAATTGTAGGCATTCCAAGCAATTCCGGCATGGAGCAGGTTAAAATCTTTCCAGTCGGTAACAAGGAGCTGTCGCAGGTTCAGTAGCAGGAACACCGCAACGAACAGGAGCAACAACCAGCCGATACAGAAATGATAGACCAGCGATTTGTCACTGGCACGAATCCTGTTACCTTTGATTTTCCATATTTTCATAAAAACTCCTTTCTTTAGGCATTAAAAAAGCGGTCAATCTTTAAAGACCAACCGCTAAATATTTTTTATGATAGAGTAATTTCCCCTGCTTCTACATCTTCTTTAAATTTTTCGTATAAATTATAGGTCAATCTTACTCTGTCATAATGTTCTAATATAAAACTCCGATAGCTTTTTCCGTCTACAAGTACATCACTTTTTTTCGTTAATAGCCAATTACCATTACCATGTCCTTGCTCTTGGATACGCCATTCTTTTCCGTACTGCTTAAAAATATCTTGTCTTTTACCTTGAACAGTCCTTGAATCACTTTCAATATATTGTATATTTAGCATTATAATTCCTCCTTTACGAATAATAATTATAAGCTTATTATACGACAATCTAAGTTAATAACAATCTTATTTCTTTATTGATTGCTGTGTCGCATTGTTCTGTGGATTTCCGGCGTGAGTACCTTTGTTCTTCGGAACAATGTCATCTGCCTTTACATACCAGTCCACATCTGCACCACGGTAATTCGCATTGGCTACCGTATCCGCAACAGGGTTGATAAGTTCCACTTCAGCATTGTAGTCGTAATCCTTTAACGGAACAGTCGCCGGAACGGATACCTGTATCATGCGTCCCTGTGTGTTGCATTTTAAATCGTAAGTACGTTCCTTAATTTCTTCACTGACCGTTCCATCTTCATTCTGCACATGAACTTCACGGCGTAATGCGGAGAACTTCAACACTCCGAAAGTCTTTTCTTTATCAATGACGATTCCATTTGCTAATCTCATAATCTGAATACCCCCTTATTTACTTTCTACTGGTAACATATCGTCTGCAAGTAAGATGTAATTGACAAATCCACGTTCCCCGATTTTATAGCCATCGGTAGTGATTCGTGGGTTGATAAGTTTGACTTTCTGCTCCGGCGAGAAATGTTTTTCGCCAGCTTTGGCAGGAAGTGTCACAACTACATCATCGGCTCTCTGCACATCGGAATACAGGTTATAGCTTCTGGTAATGACAGCCATACGCCCGTTGATTCTCTGCTGTTCCGTAGTGTTTTCTCCGGCAAACTCCAAGTTACCGAATGTCTTTTCCATGTTTGGTACGACAAATCTTAATTCCATAAATAATTGACCTCTTTTCGTTCTATTTGTAAGTTCTTTCCTGCTGTACTTTGTGGGGAGCTACACTCCCCACGCCCCTAGTGGACTTCAAGCTCCCGTAAATCAAAGCTTCACGGGAGCTTGAAGTTGCAAAAAGGGTGGCGACCTTGAACGCTCTACCAACCGCTACATTACCGTCTTATGATTTCTTTCTACGGCGTTTGAAGTAAAGCATACCGCCAAGCCCTACGCAGGAAAGACCGAGCATGGCAAGATAAGCGTAGATATTGGTATTGTCGCCTGTTTTTGGGCTGTCACTTGTCCTAGTAACCGTAGATGGTGTATCCGGCGTGTTGGTATCCTTTGGTGTGTCTGGGACTTCCGGCACTTCCTTGATTGTCACAGTCTGTCCATCGTCTGTGATGTCCTTATGTTCCGTCACTTTCTTTGGTTCGTCTGGATTGGTCATATCGTATAATTCCTCAAATGTGACAAGGCTCTTGCCACCAAGAGAAGAACCATCAAAAGTAAAAGCAATCTCAACCGTCATTTTTTCATTGTCGGCTGTAAACTCATAATCATTGGATACTTTCTTTCCATCAATCAGAAGTTCGGCATTTTCCTCTTTTAACATCTGCCAGCCGGAAAGTTTGTATTTTGTTCCAACTTCCAGACCATCTAATGTGACTTTATCCACAATCGTTACATCTTTTCCGGCTTCGATTTCTTTCTTGCCGTTCTTGTCCGTAGCGGTCGTATGGATTTTGATGATACGTTCCGTGATAAGAACGGTCTGTCCATCATCGTTGATGTCTTTATGTTCGGCAACCTTGACAGGCTCTTTCGGATTGCTCATATCGTACAATTCCTCAAAGGTAACAAGGTTCTGACCGCCAAGAGCTGAACCGTCAAAACTGTAAGTAATTTCAACCGTCATTTTTTCGCTGTCAGCAGTGAATGTGTAATCACTGTCTACACGTTTCCCGTCAATCAGAAGTTCGGCGTTTTCTTCCTTTAACATCTGCCAGCCGGAAAGTTTATATTTTGTTCCAACTTCCAAGCCATCAAGTGTGACTTTGTCCACGATCTTGATGTCTTTTCCGGCAACAATCATTTTTTCGCCTGTTTTCTTGTCGGTAGCTGTGGTATGGATTGTGATTTCTTTTTCGTATTCATCGGTAAGTGTCCCTAAATCTACGGTCACTTTATTTCTGGATACGACTACCTCAAAAGCTGGAATCAGCTTAAATCCAGCGTTGGAATCACACTTTAATTCCTCAATCACATAGGTATCATAGAGTAATGCACCTTTGCTGTCGTCTGGTTCAGATGTCCCAAACCATACACCGTCCTCACTGGATTTTCCGGCATTGGTATTGACTTTGTGGGAAGCCCAGCTTGAAGCAGTGGAGAACTGCCCGTTTTTGTCAGTAACTACAATATGGGATTCTCCCGTTGTCTTGCTTGTAATTCTGAATGGAACACCTGCAAGACGTTTGTGTGTACCTGCACCGATTTTTACACCCTCAATATCGCCACGCTTAATCTGGTTGTAGACAGAGTGGGATTTGTCGGTCAAGTCCACGATTTTTCCATCTTCTGTGATAGAAAAGTCGATTGCTTTTGCACCGTCTGTTAAGTAACCCTCTGGTGCTTTGCTTTCTTCTAATCTGTAATTTCCGTAAGGGAGCAAGTCAGCAGAAGTAGAAGCAATTCCGTCAATGCCTGTCTGAATTTTCTTGACAGTTTCATTCTTGTTGTATAATTTCCCCTCTACCAGTACAGAACTGTCATTTAAGGAAATGATATTAAATTCTGTGTACTGTAAGGTCGCACTTCCCTGTGCTTTGGTATCCTTTGTTTCAAGGTCACGTTTCTGGATTTTCACACCGCCACGGATAACCTTGTCAGATACGGTATACTGGTTGCTTCCAGAAAGTACAGCAAGTTCGCCATCTTCGAAAATCTGTGTAAGGTATGTTCCCTTAATCTGTTCAGAACTTCCGTCAGCCTGCATATATGCACCATCTAATAAGTAGCCGTTTGGTGCTTTTGTTTCTGTGACAGTGAGTGTACCAAGTGGCAGTACATTTTTACCGTCCTGTGTATAGAAGCTGTCGCCGGATACTTTGTAGCTGTCGGCAAGTCTGGATACATAATGGATAGTTCCGTCACTGTCTTTTTCTGCAACGGTTTTCGTTGTCCATGTACGGGTAGCCTTTGCAGGAAGATTGTCTGCATTGTAATAACCGTCATAATAGCTCCATGTGAACTCTGCACCCTCTAAAGAAGCATTTCCCTGTGGAGTAGATTTTCCTGTTTCCATGTCGATTTTAAATAAATCAATCAAAGTTTCTGTGACTTTGGGAGTATCGGCAACGGTCAAAGTCGCTGTTTTTCCAACTTCCACATTTAAAGCATGGACAGTAGAATCCAGCTTGTAACCCTTTGGAGCAGAAAGCTCTTTAATGTAAACTGTTCCGGCTTTTACCTCAACTTCTTTGGTATCGCCGTTTCCATCGGCAGTTAGTGTGGCAAGCAGGCTGTTACAGCCCTTATCAGAATAGACACCAAAGGTCGCACCCTCAAAGGAATAGCTGGCGTTACCGTCTGTGACCATGGGATTGGAAGATGTCTTTTTGACCTTTGCATTTCCCACATTTAACTTTGCCCAGAACTGTCCGATGTCCTGTCCTTCGCCAGTATAGATGTAACCACCACATTCATAGCGTCCCTTATTTGCTTTCACAAATGCTTTCGCACCAGCGTACACTTCATTCTGTACCGCCTGTGAGATTTCATTATAGGAAGCTCTGACGTTATCGCATTGCCAGCCGAGCTGTTCACTCAATCTCTGCCAGATAACGCATTGTTCCAGCAAGTATCCCTGTTTGTAATTCAAGTTTGTATGAGAAGCGGTATATTGCTTGACGTACTCTAAGGAAAGAGCAACGTCCGCAATCTGATTGCTACTCATACAGGTGCTTGCGTCAGAACGTGTTTTATATCCATTCTTGAAACTGGTGTTGATGTCCACACAGTAGGCAGTTTCACCCTCAACTTTCATGTGTCCCTCATTGAATGTAGATTTGATAGAACCGTCATTCATAACGTGTTCAATGTAGCCGACACGTTCTGCTGATTCTGTCCAGTATTGATTGCCGGAAGCATGAACCGCCGTCACTGGTAATGCCGTGAGAATGGTTGCAAAAGCAAGCGTTCCTGTCAGCAATCGCTTTACTAGCTTATTCATATTTTCTCTTTCTCCTTTCGATTTTTGGTATGAAAAAAGCCGTCCATTTCTGAACGACTGGAAATAGAAAAGGAACGCCAAAAGTGTACGTTCCGTAGTCTATAAAATATTTAATTTTTCCTCTCTGGTATGCTATCTGACGCCAATTTTGACCCCAAATTTCTGAAAAATGACGATTTTTGATGAACAGCTACAAATTTTCAAAATCCGAGAAGTCCTTGTAAATAGGGCGTTACAGGACTATATGAAACTAGACAAAACCAACGTCACAATAACAATAGGTGAGTGCTAATTTTTTGAGGTTTTTTTTGCACACCTTGATTTTGCTTGGTATGCAGCCATTTTTTCTTTCCAACTGCCAAAGATGGGATTTTACTATAACCGGATTTTTTATTTCGCGCACTCCATAATAACCGCTTCACATCTGCCATATCCAAGCTGTGAACTGTTCAGACACAACGTGTAATTGCTGGCCTTTCCCCACTTCTGCCCGGTATAAAAGTTATAATTTGTCATACGCCTTTTATCTGCATCCTCTATCAGCTTTGCTGCTTCCTGGTCACTGACATTATATAACCGGCTGATACGCTGTATGCATCATCCAGAAGCATTCCCTTGGTCTCAAGCAATTACCTGCAGTGTCTCTCCCGCTCCCTTTTTTAAACATATAATGATTTATAAAGCGTTACTTTTTTTCTCTGCACGGTCAAGATAAATATAAAATCCAACATTTAGCACGATTCCCACCATTGTCGATACTGGTGCCGCAAGACCGATCTTCGTCAGGCTTGCATTCGGCTGGATACTCATCACATAGGCAAATGGAAGACGTACCAGCAATGTCTGGATTAATCCCTGTGTCATTACCCATACCGTCTTGTTATTACCATTGAAATATCCGACCATACTGAACAGAATTGCTGTCACGATTGTTTCCAGTGCGAATCCTTTCAGATATGCATACCCTTTCTGGATAACGGCTACATCCGTTGTGAAGAACCCTGCCAGTATATCGCCTCCAAACATCACCAATAAAAATACTATACATCCCACAACCAGGCCAACACCGATTCCGGTAAACATGGATTTCTTCGCACGCTTTGCCTTGCCTGCTCCGATGTTCTGAGATACAAAGGATGCCATCGACTGCATCAGCGCACTTGGAACCAGCATCGCAAAGTTGACAATCTTACATGCAACACCGTAACCCGAAGAAGCTTCCAGGCCAAGCCGGTTCACAAATGCACAAAGTGCCAGGAAGGACATCTGTGTCAGGAACTCCTGCAGTGCAAGCGGAAGTCCGATCTTTAGGAATTTCTTACACTGACTATTCAACCCGAAATCTTTTCTGGTAATCTTAAATGGAAGTTCCTTTTTGATCAGAATAACAATAGCAAATACTACGCTGAGTGCCTGCGCTGCAACAGTTGCAATCGCCGCACCTGCTGCGTCCATATGAAATCCTGCCACAAGTACTATATCTCCGATCACATTTACAATACATGCAACAAATACAAATAGCAACGGTGATTTACTGTCCCCCAGTCCACGGAAAATTGCTGATAAAAGATTGTATGCAACAATAAAGAAAATACCGCCTCCGCAGATACGCACATATACCGAGGTCAGCTCAACCGCCTCTTTCGGAGCCTGCATCAGGACTGAGATTGGATGTGCAAATCCAACCATAACGATAAATAATCCGACTGCAATCATCGTAAATACAACTGCTGATCCGCCAATGACCGATCCAATCTGCTCTGGTCTCTTTTCACCGAGATATCTCGCAATCAGTACCGTAATACCCATTGCAAACTGTGTCACTACAAAAGTTACAAGATTCAATACCTGACTTCCCGTAGAAACCGCTGAAAGCCCGGATGTAGAACCGAATCTTCCAACTACCAGAAGATCCACTGCACCGTATGCCGCCTGCAGGATCAATGCTCCCAGCACCGGTATCATAAATGCAATCAGTTTTTTAAGTATGCTTCCTTGTGTAAAATCTGCCTTATCGTTCATCGTAATGTTTTCTCCTTTCGCACATGATCTGATAAAATTTCTCTATCGTCCGTATCATACATTCTGCATCTTCGTCCGAGATTTCTTCCATGTAAGGGAGCAGACTTTTAAAATATTGTTCGTCATATTTCTGCGAAAGATTTGTTCCCTTTCTTGTAACAGCTATGTATGTGACACGTCCATCTGCTTCAGAAGCCATTTTCTTAAGGTATCCTTTTTCTTCCATCTCTTTGACAGTTCTTGTAACTCCCGGTCTTGGAAGCTCCATTGCATCACTGATATCCGACACCTTTACCTGTACGCCCTGTCCTTCCAAAGACTGTATCGTATCCAGATATTGAATAAAGGATGAACGAACACCTTCGGGCAACGGTGGGAGCATCTCCCGGGTCCGCTTTGCCTGATAACATGCATCGAACATCCTTTTTATTATTTCACTTGTCATATTCTGTCCTCCTTATATATTATCAGTAAAATCACCACTTATACTTTCTTTTGCATTCATGGCACTTCTAGTAATTATCACAGTTAATTACCTTTGATAATTATATAAAAATTTAGAAATTTGTCAAGCTTTTATTCCATTGTTAACAGCTGATCCGCTGAAAATTTATCATCTTCTTAATATCTTCCGGAATTTTTTCCCAGATTTCCGCAGACACATATTCCATATTTTTCCAAATCTACCCTTCCATTTATCACTTCAACTCCATCCGCTCGAAGAAGTTCTGCCTGTACATCCTCTCCACCAAACGCAAATGCCCCGGCCAGTTCACCTTTCGCATTGACCACTCTGAAGCACGGAATATGTTCCGGATCCGGATTCTTATGCAGTGCATTGCCCACGGCTCTTGCCATTCTGTGGTCTCCCGCCATCTCTGCGATCTTCCCATAAGTTGCCACATGTCCTTTCGGAATACGCTTCACTGCTTCATAGATTCTCTTTGTCGGACTGTCCGTAACCAGATCATACCCAGACAATCTGATCTTTCTCTTTATCCGGCAAAGGCTCTTTTTTCTCTAGCTGTTTCAGAATCACTTCTTCCCGTTCTCTGGCTGCCTTGTCTACTTCCAGAAGATGCTCTCCAATGGTGTCCTGCAGAAGCATCACCTGATAAGTTGAATTTCGATGGTTCTTCAGATAATCTCTGCGAAGAAAACCATACTTGCCAAGTTGCTCCATCTGCTCACCGGATTTATAGGTGAGATTCGGAATCAGATATCCATTTACATTCGTATACGTTACATAAACAGGACATTCGCAATCCGCTTTCGTTTTCTTATGTCGAAAAGAGGCACCGCTGTTTAGCAGTACCTCTTTTTTTCTTTATTATAATATCTCTGGATAATATTAATTCATGAAACTGAAAATAACCTTGTATTCCGTATGTCTGCTTATGCTGCTTGCTGCCTGTCAGCAGGATGGGCCGACACCTGAACCGAGTGTAGGTTCGCGTACCGTGTTAGTGTATATGATAGCCCAGAACTCTTTGGCACCGTTGGCCTCGGCCGATATTGAAGAGATGAAAGAGGGAATGCGGCAGGTTGATGCCACATCCGGTAATCTGCTGGTGTATATAGACGATTATTCGGCTCCCCGGCTGATTCGTCTGGGAAAAGACAAAAAAGGAAAAGTGGTGGAAGAGACCATTGAAAATTACCCGGAGCAAAATTCGGCCGATGCAAATGTGATGAAAAAGGTTATATCTACTGCCTTCAATCAATATAAAGCGGAGAAGTATGGCATGGTCTTCTGGTCGCACGGTGAGGGATGGATACCTTCTCCGGCAAAGACACGTTGGTTTGGTCAGGACGGCAATAACTATATGGATATAGCTGATTTGCACGCAGCCTTACAGGTGGCGCCCGACCTCGACTTCTTGTTTTTCGATGCATGTTTTATGGAAGCTGTAGAGGTGGCGTATGCGTTGCGCGACTGCGGAAGTTACCTGATCAGTTCGCCTACCGAGATTCCGGGGCCGGGCGCTCCTTATCAGACAGTGGTTCCCGCGATGTTTTCTGCCGAAAATGCAGCTTTGAAGATCGCTTCCTGCTATTATGATTACTATCAAAGCAGATATAATGACGGAATCGGTATGTCCAATGAAGATTGGACCGGTGGTGTTTCTGTTGGGGTTGCCAAAATGAGTGAACTTGAGAATCTGGCTGTTGCAACGTCCAAAGTGCTGCCCAGGTATATCACCGGGAAACAGAATTTTGATCTTTCCGGAGTGATGTGTTATGATCGCCGCACTGATAAGCAATATTATTATGATTTAGACCGGTTCATCTATCAGATAACTGCAGGGAACGGCGATTATGATAGTTGGCGGGAGGCGTTCGATAAGGGAATGGTTTACTGGAAATCCACTCCCCGCAACTATTCTGCCTACGCCGGGATGTTCACGATGAATCAGGATGCGAAAGGGCTTTCTACCTATATTCCCCGTATGTCCGCTCCGTCGTTGAATACTTCTTACCAGCAGACTGAATGGTATAAGGTATCCGGTTGGGCGGATACCGGTTGGTATAAGAATTAGAAAAAGCAAAGAGGTGTGTCATCTGTGGTGAATGATGACACACCTCTTTGTTTATCAGATAAACTCTCCTTTAGCGTTCACCTTTACTTTCACTTCCAATTCTCCTTTTTCCAGTTCAACCAGATAATATTCTCCTCCGGGTGTTTCAACAAAGTCTGCGTCATCGATTTGATATCCCGCATATTTCTCTGAAGAAGCGATCGCATGGGTCACTGTTTCCGGTAGTTCGTTGCGGCGTACGTCCCAAGAAGTAGATATCCATTCGTTAGAGCTGTTGAATACAATTTCTTTACTGATATTACCGTCGATGATGTCTACCTCAGTCATCCCGTGCTCCACTTCGATCTCTACCAGGCGTGCGTTTGGATATTGCTTTTTGATAAAGGTCTCAATGGCTGCCGGAATCTCGGCAGGCAGATAGTTCTCTGAATCGTTGTCCGTATCCGCAACGCTTTTCACCAGGATACCCTCTTCCGAGTAATACAGGTCGAATTCCTGCTTTCCGGACTCTACCTCGATGACGTATACCTTCTCCATGTCTGGACGTTCCAACATGTCCACATCGTCTACTTTCCACTTGGCGTATTCACTGCTTTCGAATGCACTCTTCACAGCTGCCGGCAGAGCCTGATAAGGGAGGTCGGTCTCTGTCATTTGCCCTATTCCGTTCGGAGTAAACCAGGCCGAGGTTTCGTAGTTCTGTTGACGGAATTCCGCTATGTAATAGTTGCCTTTTGTTTCCCACTTTTCGTTGCTGACAGACGGATACTTTTCGGTAAATGCGTTTTTCAGTTCCGTGGGCACGGAAGACAGATGATCGTCATCGTCATTACAGCTTTGTAATCCCAGGGCACCCAGTGCTAGAAGAAGAAAATACATTTTCAATTTCATATCTACTATACTTTTTTAGTTATCAATATCGATTAAATTAAATTTAGAGTCAAATTTTACTTCCCAACCATTGGATAGTTTCACTTCATAATCCGTTTTATCGCGTTCTATTTTCAGAACTTTAGCGTCCGGATAATTAGTGGCTGTATATTTTGGGATAGGAGAGGGGATGATGCCCTGTGGCACTACACTGAATTTGCAATTTACTTCAGTCCAGTTTCCTTTCTTGT
>OGDE01000878.1_pt1 | contig 21609 bp, 31 predicted proteins | sample 1570321 | NCBI WGS metagenome assembly OGDE01 (sample SAMEA2581976, study PRJEB24529) | metagenome | biome: Human gut stool | place: China | collected 2011 | reverse complement strand
TAAAAAACAGTCTCAGATTGATAAACTTAATGAACAGATTCAAAATAAAAATCTGAGCATTGAGAAGATTGAGAGTGAACTTAGTATGTTGAGTGAATATGATGTGAAAAACACTGTATTTAAAGAGAAAATAATAGATCGTTTTATGGAAAAATTAGAAAATAAAAATATAACATCAGTGAGATTTGAAACAGTTGTTTTTAGTGATGCAGGTGCATATGACATTTTTTTAAAAAATTCCCAGTGGATGCTTGACAAAAAGACGCTTAAATTTGAAATAGACAGTGTCAAAGAAAAAAATGCGGTTATGCTTGTGTTTATAGGACATTCCGCAAATGAGGTGAAAAATATCATGCAGATGATAATCGGAGTAAATGATAAGTGCCTGACACCATGTGAATGGAGAAAATCCGATAAAAAGTTAAAAGAGTATTGCAATGATTATCTTAATAAGATAATAGAGCAGATTGGCTGACATAACAGCATCTGAAAATGTCAGGAGGAGAAATATGGCAACTAGACTTTACAGAGAATACAAATTTAAATTTTATCTTAATGCGAATCATTATATTATAATAAACGGAAAAAACGGTCAGACACATCCTCATACATGGGAATTTGTGTTTTATATAATGAAGAGTGAGGGAGAATTTGTTCTTTTTAACAAATTTGAGAAAGCAATAGAAGAGTATCTTGAAAAATTTCAGGGGAGAGTTATGAATGAGATACCTCCATTTGACACAATGGTTCCAACATTGGAAAATATATCAGATTATTTTTGTGATGAGATAAGGAGCATAATAACGAAGCTTGGAGGAGAACTTGCTTTTATGGAGAGTAGTGAAACTCCGACAAGAAGTTATATTATCGATCTTAGGGATGGTCTTGATTTTAAAGAAAATATGTCTAAATTGACGGAAAAACAGGTGGATGAGGTTATGGAAAATATAATTGACAATATACTTGAGTGATATAATGCTTATGAACAGATATTTGTATCAATAATAGACATGGAAATGGGGAAAAGATGGTTTTAATTATAGGTTTAGCCGCTTTATTGTGCTGGGTATTAATAGGTTGCAGAACAAAGAGATATTTTGCAGGTATATTTACGGGATTGATATGGATGTTTATACCATACAATTTTTATAATGTTGTTGTAACCGAAAATATAAGTGCACTGCTCAGCACGGTAATCGTGCCGGTGGCAGTTTATACAAGTTTTGACTATATAAAAACAAAGCAGAAAATTATGCCGGTCATTACCGCACTTGCTTTGCTGATACTCAGGCAGCTTGATGCATATACTGCGGCAGTGATTTCAGGCTGCATGGTGATACTGCTTTTATTATGGAAAATAGTAAATGAAGAAAAACATGGTATTATAGCACCTGCAGCAGCAGTTCTTTTGCCAAATATCGTAACAATATATCAGTCATTAGCAGGAAAGGGATTTTATCGTGAAAATTTTTGTATCTCGGAAGATACGATTATTTTTTCAATTAAAGATGTGTTAAATCCTGTGTATAATCTTAGACATGATGAGTCTATATATTATTTTGGAATAGTTATTTTGTTATGTGCTGTATTTGGATTTATATGCAGTCACCGAAAAACGAATATAATGTTTTTATATGGCATATTTCTTATGGTATTTACGGTAAATCCGATTGCAGGATGGTTTGTAAAGAAAACAGGTTTTAGAAGTGACAGATTATATGTTCTGGCTATTATGTCATATACCAGCATATTTGTGGCATTTGTCATGTGGGAAACATTAAAACTTAAGATACATATTGCATTATGTATATTGCTTTGTATGGATATGATTCCCTCGGCATATCTGACATATCAGAAACGAGATAATTTTGTGACATTTTCAGAAGAGAATGAGGTATCTGACAGTATTTTGAAGGAAGCACAGAGAGTAACAAAAAATAAGATGATTATTGCGGGAAAACTTAATGAAGATAAGATTACGGATAAAATTGCGGAGGCAATGGATCTTGGAGAATACCTTTATGTTTTTGACAGGTGTATTTCGGCAGACTATGATACCGTAGTTTTAGAAAAGTCTAAAATGAGAAACAAAGATGCCGACATATATATAGTTGAGGATGCCGCAAAAAAAGAAAATTACAGGATTATATCATCAAATAAGTATTATATACTTTTTCACCATGACAAATGTGATAATAGCAATTTTAAAGTAGAAAACAGTTACAAAGCGATAGGAATAGGTGATAAGGTACATCAGTTGGCGATGATATATCCTCAGATTTATGAAAGTGATGAGACAAATATAGAAAAATATTCGGCATCGGAATTGTCAAAATATGAGACTGTTTATCTTAGCGGATTTACATATGATGATAGGGATGATGCGGAAAATATAATAAAAGATGTTGCAAAGAGCGGAACAAAAGTGGTGATAAATGCAGACAATATTCCTTATGACCTAAAGACAAGAAATAAAGCACTTCTTGGGGTTAGCTGCAACAGCATAAATTTTGAAAACGGTTATCCTACATTGATAATTGACAAAAAGGAGATATTAACAGAGCTGTTTGATGAAGAGTATGCACAGTGGCAGGGTGTGTATATAAATGGTCTTAAAAATGTTGATGGATATTTTAAAGAAAACGGTCAGAATATTGATTTTATGGGAAGTATTAAAGACAAAAATATAAATTTTGTCGGCATCAATCTTATAAGTCATTATGCTATAACATATGATGATACACTGAAAAAGTATATTGACAATCTCGTTGGATTTAAACAGGAGGATGCACCACAGCATGAAATAGTTATAAAAAACAAATGATAACATAAACATGATACAAAAAGCTTTTTAAAGATATGTTTAGCATAAAGTCTAAGGCTTTGCAGACAATAGTATGTAGTGCACAGAATTATAGACTGAAAGTGTAATAGTGTGGTATTTGTACAAATGTATGGATTTATAGTACAGACATATCATTTTAAAGAGGTGTATCATGAAAAGAAAATTATTTATAGTGATGACTGTCGGTATGATAATCTTATTTACGATAATGCCGTCAGTTGTGAGTGAGGGAGCAAAAGACGGGCTGCTGTTATGGTTTATGGCAATAGTCCCGTCATTGCTTCCTTTTATGATTTTGTCCGGAATATTGGTGAAATTAAAAACCACAAAATACATAAACCGTTTTTTAAGACCACTTTTTGGGTTAGTGTTTGGGGTAAGTGACGGCGGAAGTTATCCAATACTTATAGGGTTTCTTGCCGGATGTCCTATCGGGGCAAAAACGGCTGCACAGTTGTATAAGGACGGAGAGATAAAGAGGGAAGAAGCCCAGTATCTTATGATGTTTTGCAATAATTTAAGCCCTATGTTTCTTATTGAATTTATCGGGGTAAAATGTCTTGATGTAAAAAATCCGTTTTTGATATTTGTCGTTGTCGCAGGTTCAGCGGTGATAAATGCATGGATAGTGAGAAAAAAATTGACGGTGAGAGAAAAATCTTCTCAGGGTAGTCGGGATAAAAAAATGATTGTGAATGTATATAAAAATGGAAGTGATGGAAAAAGTTTTAATGTCTGGAAGAAATTAAGTTACAAGAAAGCGGAGAGAATAGGAGAAAGTGTTAAGGGTGAAAAAAATATTAATGTCGGTAAAAAATTAAGCAGTAGGAAAGATGAGAGAAGCAGAGAAAATGTTAAGACTGAAAAAAATTATCCGGTGATGGATGCCGTTGATGAGAGTATTGCGGATTCGTGTGAAACAATATTAAAAATAGGCGGTTACATAATATTATTTTCAATAATAACGAGTATAATAGAATATATAATTCCTGAAAAATACGATGTGGCAGGGTGCATTGCTGCAGGGATAACAGAGGTCAGTACAGGTGCGATGCAGCTCGCAGGGAATGAATGGCTGTCCGGTATAAGAGTGCTTATGACGGACGCGAAAACTATTGTTACGGTCTGGCTGTGTGCCTTTGGCGGAATTTCAAGTGTTGCACAGACATACAGTGTACTGTCAGGAACAGACTTATCAATAAAAAAGTATGTGATTGCAAAGATAAGGCAGGGATTTATTGCAGTAATACTTGCATTATTGGTGTTCAGGATATAAAATATAGGGAGTGTGAAATGGAGGTTATTTTATTATGGAAAGAAAAAATGCTTGGAAATCATATGATGAAAACAACAAAAAAGAGTTAGAAATACTTTGTAAAGAATATAGAGAATTTCTGTCGGCAGGAAAGACAGAAAGAGAATGTGTAAAACAGATAATCGCACAGGCTGAGAGTGCAGGCTACAGAAATCTTGATGTTTACTTTAAATCTGGTGAAAAACTTAAATGTGGCGATAAAATATACTCAGTGTGCATGAATAAGACGGTTGCAATGTTCCAGATAGGAAAAGAGCCGCTTGATAGTGGAATGAATATATTAGGGGCACATATCGACTCACCCAGAATGGATATAAAGCAGAATCCTTTGTATGAGGACAGTGACCTTGCATATCTCGATACACATTATTACGGCGGTATCAAGAAATACCAGTGGGTAACAATTCCTCTTGCAATCCACGGTGTTATCGCAAAGAAAGATGGAAGTGTTGTCGAGGTAAATATAGGAGAGAACGATGACGATCCCGTATTTTGCGTGAGCGACCTTCTTATACATCTTGCTGCAAATCAGATGGAAAAGAAAGCTTCAAAAGTTATCGAGGGCGAAAAACTTGATGTTTTAGTCGGAAGCATACCACTTAATGATGAGGAAAAAGAAGCTGTATCAAAGGGTGTACTTGCAATATTAAAAGAAAAATACGGAATGGAAGAAGAGGACTTTATGTCATCAGAGCTTGAGGTCGTACCGGCAGGAAAGGCAAGAGAACTCGGCTTTGACAGAAGTATGATAATGTCTTACGGACAGGATGACAGAGTATGTGCTTACACCTCGCTTGCTGCAATGCTTGGAACTGATGCCGAGCTTGAAAAAACAGCCTGCTGTCTTTTAGTAGACAAGGAAGAAATCGGAAGTGTCGGTGCAACAGGAATGCAGTCGAAATTCTTTGAAAATGTCGTGGCAGAACTTATAAGTCTTGAGGGTGATTATAATGACCTTAAACTTAGAAGATGCCTTGCAAACAGTAAGATGCTTTCATCAGATGTAAATGCAGGCTATGACCCACTTTTTGCAGATGCCTTTGAAAAGAAAAACGCATCATTCTGCGGACGCGGAGTTGTATTCAGCAAATTTACGGGAAGCCGCGGAAAATCAGGTTCAAATGATGCAAACGCAGAATATATAGCAAAACTCAGAAAGATAATGGATGACAACAATGTGCATTATCAGATGGCAGAACTTGGAAAAGTAGATGTAGGTGGCGGCGGAACAATCGCTTATATCATGTCACTTTACGGAATGGAAGTAATCGACTGTGGTGTAGCTATATTAAATATGCATGCACCGTGGGAGGTAGCAAGCAAAGCAGATGTTTACGAGGCAAAGAAATGCTATGAGGCATTCCTTAAAAATTAGAGATAAAGAACTGAAGGGAAAATAGATTTATGGTTGTTGACTTAAAAGAAAGCAGAAAAAAAATTGATAATATCGATAAGGAGATAGCAAAGCTCTTTGAAGAAAGAATGAAAGTTGCAACGGATGTTGCGGCGTATAAAAGAAGTACGGGAAAAAAAGTCTTTGACCCCGTAAGAGAAGAAGAAAAGATAAAGACTCTCAGAGAACTTACAACTGATGAATTTAATAAGACAGGAATAGAAGATCTCTTTAGACAGATAATGTCAATAAGCAGAAAGTATCAGTATAAAGTTCTTGGAAGTGAGACAAATGAGCTGTTGCCATTTAAGCAGGTGGACAAGCTCGATGTTGACAAAGATACAAGAATCGTATGCTTCGGAGAACATGGGGCATATACTGAGCAGGCGATGGAGGAAGTATTTGGAACAGATATAACCTCCATGAACAGGCTTTCTTTTAAGGAGGTACTTGAGACAGTAGCAAACGGTGAGGCAAAATACGGAGTGATACCTATTGAAAACACTTCAACAGGTGGAATAAACGACACATATGATCTGCTTCTCGATTATGATATAACAATAGTTGCTGAGCATGTTGTAAAAGTTGAGCAGGCACTTTTAGGTAAGCCGGGAGCAAAAATATCAGATATAAAAAAGGTGTATTCACATCCGCAGGGAATCATGCAATGTTCAAAATTTATAAGAGAACACAATATGGAAAGTGAATCATACATGAGCACATCAAGTGCGGCAAAGAAAGTGGCAGAGGAAGATGATATCTCTCAAGGAGCTATTGCAAGCACAAGAGCCGCAAAGCTTTTCGGACTTGATGTGTTAAAAGAAAGTATCAACTTTGAAAGCAGCAATTATACGAGATTTATTATAGTCACAAATCAGAAAGTATTCCTTTCAAATGCAAATAAAATAAGTCTTTCATTTGAGATAAAGCACCAGGCAGGAGCACTTTACAATATGCTCTCAAACTTTTATTACAATGACTTAAATCTTACAAAGATAGAGTCAAGACCGATAGAAAACAGGAATTGGGAGTACCAGTTCTTTGTAGACATTGAGGGAAACCTAAATGATCCGGGTGTGCGGAACGCACTTGCCTGTATAAGTGAGTGTGCAAAACAGTTAACAATACTTGGAAATGTGAGAACGAAGTAAAAAAATAGTACAATAAAAAGCAGGGAGAGATATAAAGTTGTTGACACAGTATTTGTGCCTGAAAATGATAAAATATCTTTACTGCTTTTTGTTGATTAAAGAAAGGCGGACATATTTACATGAAAAAAGGAAACATATATGAGGGTGTTGTAAAGAAAGTTGAATTTCCAAACAAGGCATATGTTGATGTGATAGAGAAAGACGAAAACGGAAATGAACAAAAAACACTTACACTTGTAAAAGGTGCGTTACCCGGACAAAAAATAAAATTCAGGGCAAAAAAAGTCAGAAAAGATAAGAGTCAGGGAATACTTTTAGAAGTAACAGAAAAATCACCGCTTGAAACAGCAGAACCAATGTGCTGCCGGTTCGGAAAATGCGGCGGATGCAGTTACCAGACATTACCATATGAAAAACAGCTTGAGCTTAAAAAAAATCAGGTGCTTGATATAATAGACACTGTATATAAGACACTCGACTCATCTTTGGGGATAAAAAAAGATTATATATATGACGGAATACTGCCTAGTCCTGAAATCAAAGGCTATAGAAACAAGATGGAATTTTCATTCGGTGATGAATACAAAGGAGGACCACTTACACTCGGTCTTCATAAAAAAGGCAGTGTCCATGATATAGTAAATGCCTCAGGCTGTCAGATAGTAGATGATGATTATTCAAAAGTAATAGACTGCATAGTAGAATACTTCAGGGAAAAACAAGTACCGCATTACAATAAAAATACTCATCAGGGTGTTCTAAGGCATCTTCTCGTAAGAAGAGCGGTATCAACAGGAGAGCTCCTCGTTGCACTTGTCACATCATCACAGCAGGATATATCTGAGTATGTCAGTGAAGTATCAGAAAAATTAAATGGACTTGAGTATAACGGAAAATTAACAGGATTTATCCATATCATAAACGATGGACTAGGGGATGTGGTAAAAAGTGACAGGATGCACATCATCAGCGGAAAAGACTGGTTTACCGAAAAGATATTCGGACTTAAATTTAAAATATCACCGTTTTCATTTTTCCAGACAAACACAAAAGGAGCTGAGGTGCTTTACACAAGGGCAAGGGACTATGTGCTTGGAGGAGAGGTGACAGGAGTCGGTAAAAATAGCGTTGGCGTTGGAATGGATGTTGAAAACTCAAGGATTAATGGTGTATGTTCAGAAATGACTGCTGACAGTTCAGATATTGTAGATGGATATTCTGAAAAGGATGCCGAAAATGTTGATTTAGCTGACATATACTCTGAAAAGACAAAAAGTCCTGAGGCAGAGACAAATGCAGGATTTAAGGATAAAGTCGTTTTTGACCTTTACAGCGGAACAGGAACGATAGCACAGATAATAGCACCTGTTGCAAAGAAGGTTATAGGTGTTGAGATTGTGGAAGAAGCAGTTGAGGCTGCAAAAGAAAATGCAGCGATAAACGGTCTTGACAACTGTGAATTTATAGCAGGTGATGTGCTTAAGGTGATAGATGAGATAGACGAGAAACCTGATTATATAATACTTGACCCACCGAGAGAGGGAATACACCCTAAGGCAATCAGAAAGATAATTGACTATGGAGTGGAGAATATAGTTTATATTTCATGTAAACCGACGAGCCTGTCACAGGATCTTGCTACATTCGAGACATTTGGGTACCATGTGGAGAGGGTTAGCAATGTGGATATGTTCCCGGGAACGGTGCATGTGGAGACTATCGTTAAACTATCCTTGAAAAATAAGGGGTTATAAGGCTTTAAGGTGTGAAAAAAGGTGGATTTGCCACCATATTGCCACCATTGAACTTGAAAAATCATTAAATTCAAAAAAACGGCTGAACATATTGAACTTTATGTTCAGCCTCTTTATTATGCGTGTTTCTTTTTAGAAGATATTGCAGCTTCAAATATATCTACAGCTTGATCCGCAAGTTGTTCAGTGTTGTGGACATATGTATTTAATGTTGTTCGTATGTCTGAGTGTCCAAGCCGTTCCTGAACGGCTTTAACATTTGCCCCGGATTCTATCAAAAAAGTAGCGTGTGAGTGCCTGAGTGAATGATAGTTGAAAGCAAGTTTTAATTCATGATGTATAACTCTGGAACAGTATTTAAACGAATCAGAAGAAACAAAGCTGCCATTATCCTGAACACATACCATATCAGCAAGCGGCAAGGCACATTGTAAAGCTCTGGGGGCCGGTATTAATCTTTGTATCTCATTTCCCTTTTCATCATGTTCTGTTTTTAAGTAATGTTCTGTGTAGTGTTCGCCATATTTCAAGCGGTTTATATTTTTTTGTTTTTTTGCATTTGTCAAAGCCTTATATAGAGTTTCACCGAATTTAACGGTTCGGTATGAGCTTCCTGTCTTTGGAGTTCCGAAATACCAGGCTGATTTTTCGGTTTTCATATTTGTCTTTTTAGCTGTTCTTATATCGTTTCCAAAATTGCGTTTAACGGTAATCTTATTAACGGTAAGTGTCCGGTTCTCCAAGTCTATATCATCCCATGTCAGTGCAAAGGCTTCACTTATACGAAGTCCGGTATAATATCCAAGCAGGAGAGGAATATAAAAATTAGAACTTTCAGGAAATCTTTCAATAATCCTGTCAAAGTCTTCAGGTTGTATGATATATCTTACATTTTTAGCTGACTTTTTTTCATATTTTGGGTATTTGATTCGGTCGCATGGATTAAACTGGATGTAGTGCAGCGGTTCGACAGCATAGTTTAAAGCACCTGAAAGAGTGGAGATTATTCCCACTACGGAACTTTTTGAAAGTCCCTTTAATTTCAGAGAGTTGGCATATTCTTGAATACTTGCGGATGAAAGAGCATTTAAACGATAGATTCCAAAAGTCGGTTTCAAGTGTCCCTCGATGATATTTAAGTACCCAACTTGTGTATTGTATTTTAAATTCATTTTACAATAGTTATCAAACCAAAAATCAAGATAATCTGCTACAGATATATCAGTAGGAGAAAATGACTGTCCGGAATTATTGTATTCAGTTATCGCTTTGGCAAGTGCAGCTTCTGCATCCTTTTTTGTTTTAAAGCCGCCTTTTTCTTTTCGGTTTCTTTTTCCGTCAATCTTTGCCATATCAAAATAATACGACCATGTATTACCTCTTTTTCTTGTACCACCGTTCATAAATATCCTTCCTTTCTTAAAAATGAGTATAAAAAATAAGCCTATACAAAAAGTATGGCTCATGATATAATAATAAAGGCTTTTTTTAAATATGAACTACACTTTTTGTAGGTAATATTTGTAACCGCTTCTTGCAGGAAGCGGTTATTTGTATTTTTATTTATTTGCTGTTGGGAGCTGTAGATATTCCAACAAAGCAGACTCTAACAAACGAGAGTAATTTACTTTTTTTTCCTCTGCCATTCTTTTAAGCCATGCAGGAAGTGTGATATTAGTTTTTACACGCTCGTTATCACGCTTCATACGATAGAGGTCGGGGTGAACTGTGACAGGCATCACAAGCATATCCTTTGTTATATCTTTTGAAAGTGATGTGGATGGTTCAGGAATAGCTTCACCATCTCTTTCCATACCGTAAATGTGAAGTTCGGCTGCTTCGGCTGCCATCCGTTCAGCTTCGGCAAGATTATCGGCGAAACTGAAACATCCCGGAAGGTCAGGAAATGAAATACCATAGCATCCATCTTCACCAGGTTCTAATAATGCAAGATAAGTTAAATTTAACATAAGCAATCGCTCCTTTCTTTTGAGTGTAAGGTGGCAAGCATGGGGCTTTATTTAAGCCCCGCCTGTTTAAGTATGCTGTTGAGTGTTCCCGGAGGAATATCCTTGCTCCCATGTATGGGGACTGTGACTTTTCCGGGTTTGGTCGGATGTTTCAACTGAGCGTGTGAGCCATCCTGGTCTACAATATACCAGCCATCTTTTCGTAAAACTTTTAAAATATCTCTTGATGTCATTGCTTACCCTCCTTACAAAAATTATTATACGCATAAAATATGCGTATGTCAATAGAAAGATACATATATTTTATACGCATATATTAAAAGGAGTTTGAATTTATACTTTTCACTGCACCCGGCTTATAAAGAAAAGTAGATGGAAATATAAAAAAAGAGCCTCTACAAAGAGAGGCTCATAAAAATGATTTTTTTATTCGGTCGGCTAGCGACATTGTCTTCTTAAGTGTCCGTATAGGACATTGTTTCCGAAAATCATTTTAGTATATTATATGTAATTTGTCAATAAAAAATACATATAATTTTAATTTTTAGCTTTCTTTGTGTACAGTTCAATTATTTTATTGTCAATCAAATCCATTTCTGAGTCGGATAACTTAATGCCATGCAATGACTCATGTGTGTTTTTGGGATTATATATCCTAATTTTGCTTATAGTAGTAAGCTGTCCAACTAATGCAATACTTCCAGATTTCATATGTTCCAATTCATCTTGTACTTTTTGAAGAGTAATAATGTCTTTTTGCAATATGTCTATTTTTTTAAAAAGTTCATTTTGCTTATCAGTAATATGCATAAATTTTTGGTTGAACATCATTTCTGATGAGTTTTCATCTGTATTTTCGATTAAACATTTTATTTCTTGTTTTAAATGAATGGATTGTTTTTTATATGTTGCAATTGTTTTTTCTAAACTTGCAGATTCTGTATTCAATTTTGATGTTAGTTTATCATAAAGCGTTGTTCCAAGATTAATATCATAGTTTGTTATCTTTGAACTTGCTTTTAATGAAGTTAGAGGAACTACAGTTAGTAAGTCAGAGGAGTTTGCATTTGTATTACTGACTACAACTGCATAGTGAAGTCCTCCTTCTTCGTGACCTATATTAAATCCAAGATTAACTTTTAAAATATCACCACGCTTATATTTCTTCAAGCGATGTGGGTCGAATGATTGTTCTCTTTCAATCATTTTAAGGTAATCAACAAGCCAATAAGAAAGCAGGTTTGCTTTCTTATTAAGTTTTGTATCGTTTGATTTAGAATATTTACTTAATATAGAATTAAGTTTATGTTTGGCTCTGTTAATATTCTTTGTCAATTCGTTTTTATCCATTTAGTTCTCCTTTTTAAATTTATACTTTTCACTGCACCCGGCTTAAAATAGGAAGGTCGTGAAAAGATGATAAAAAGAAAGTACATACATTATAAAAGTATCAAAATATATGCGATATATTGCAAATATAACAATACATTGTATTACAATCTTAATTTTAGAAACAGCACACAACTTATAATGATTCAATTTAACTAATGATTATAAGCCGGGTGCTTTTTTATCCGACATCTTTCTTGTCTGAATTAACAGGCGGATATTCCTTTTCTATGTCCTTGCCTGCCGGAAGTTCGCTATATAATTTGTTTATGTCAGATTCGTTATCAATCCCACATAGCTGCATAGCTTTTTCTTCAAGAAACTCCCATTCGTTTTCATTCAAATCTGCAAGTACAGATACTAGCCTGTTTTTGAAAGAATCGCTTTCTTCTGATAAGAGCTGATTTGTCAGCTTTTCTATTTTGGTTTTGCGATTAACAGGTAAAAACATTTCACCCTCACCAGTGCGTAACCATTCATCGCTTACATTAAACTCACGACATATTGATTTAGCAACTTGCGTTGTCAGAGAATTTTTACCATTTTCGATTTGGCTAAGGGAACTTTTTTTCATTCCAATTTTTTCTCCGAATTTTTCCAATGTTAATCCTAAAGATTTACGCACTTCTTTAATTCGTTCGCCCTGTGTCATTGTTATTTTCACCTCCTTTTTCTAAAGCATAGCACGAAAAAAAGTAAAAATCAATAAAAAAAGTTTACTCAGCAAACAAAAAAGTGTTGACAAAGTTTATAGAATGAAGTAAGATGTTTACAGAATAAACAAAAAAAGGAGGTGAGAAAAATAAAGGACATACTTGCTATACAATATGATGCCATAAAAGAACTTGGAAAAGGCAGTTCAGATGATGCAATACTTCAGAAAATTATAAAAGAAGTATTCAGTGGTATAAATCAAGAGATAGAAAAAGGTACAGACCTGAGTCCGTACCTGTCTATTGAATGTAGTGCAACAAAAAAAGAATATCTCATACAGCTTAAATTACCGTTTGCTTCTGACATATTCGATTCCATCGTAAGTGATGGAAAAGGATACTTGGGATGGGATTAAAAAAGCAGTCTTACCAACAAGATTATCACTTAATTTTTCAATATAGCCGTAGTCTTTTAAGTTTTGGGCTGTATTAACTAAATTTATGAAAGATTGTTGATTAGCAGGTGTTACTCGATATTCATAATTACCAGTTTCCATACAATGAATATAAGCATCATTTAATAGCTGTTCTTCAAGTTTATCCATATGTAGAGTTCTCCTTTCTCGGTACTCGGCTGTTGGCGCAGCCTGTACTTAGAGTATAGGGGAGTAAAGAGTGGAAATCAATACTTTTAGAAAAAGAAAGGAGGTGAGAGTGATGATTTGTGTACCAGCAGAAATTGAAATCAATGAAGCAAGTATTTTAGCACAGATGGATCGTGTAAAAGATGCACAGGACAAACTTGAAAATGAAATGTCAACATTAAGAAGAATGTTTTATGGGGTAGAAGTTAAAGAAAAAGGGATTCCGAAGAACCCCCATAATTTCAAATTAAGCCGGATTATAAAGAAACCTAAAAATTAATGCTTAATTTCATTGAGAAGTTCCTGAGTGTATTTCTCAAGAACATTAGCTAATACAGTGGAATTGATTTTAATCAGTTTTCGTATAGCATCTTCAGTTGTTAAATCATTAGTATCTATACCCTTTGCAATATCCGTTATGGATTGTGATATTTTATTGTCACTATATTCTTTAGCAATAGCAGATGCAAAATCAAATTTAAAACCTATATTTTCTGCATCAGCAAGGGCTTTAGTACTATATTCCATTGCGAGTTTCATATATTCGTCCATGTGACTGCTCCTTTCTCTAGGTACTCGGCTGGTGGTGCAGCCTGTACTTAGAGTATAGGGGACAAAGAAAAATAAAACAAGAGAGAGGTGGTAGTTATGACAGATGAAAAGACAAATGTAATGACAGATAAAGAGGAAAAAATATTAAAATCATTTGCTGTTATTCTTCCAAAACTTTCGGAAAGTGACAAGAGTTATTTTCTCGGTTTTTGTGAGGGAATAAGGATGAAGAAAAGAGGTGAGGAAGATGGATAAATATACACAGAAAATAAAAGCTGTAAAAGATTTACAGGAAGAATATGACCGCAGAAGTGAGGTCGAGGAACAGGCTTTTGCACTTTTGGCAGAGGGAAAGTTTAAAGAAGCACAGGAGTTACTTGATACTCTTGATGACAAGCAGGCTCTTGGAATGTTAAAAGAGTGTGTTGAAGAATATGGTGAGAAACAGATAAAAAAAGATGTTTATTGTGTGATGCAGCATATAAGAGCGTTTAACTATCAGAGTAACAGAGAAGAAAAAACTGATTTTGGCTTAGCGTGTTCATTATGTTACAGGAAAATGCACTGTGATTTTAATGAAAAGATTGCACTGGAGCATTTAAGAAAAGTAGATAAAAATTATATGAAGTGTGTTATACAGCGAGTTGAAGAATACAGAGGGCAACATGGTGAGAAAGCAAATATGTATAAGGCATGCACAAACTGCAAACAGGTACAACGGTGCGATTTATACATGCCATGTGCAATCTTGGAAAGAATTGAAACTATTTTATTAAATTAGAAATCAATTCAGTTGCACAGTTGGAAGCTACATCTGAAATTATATTTAATGATGCTGTTCCAGCTTGTGAAATAATGCTTTTTGTTTTGTCCCAAACTGTTTTAGGTCGGATGGTTTCGAGGAATTCATGACCATCAAATGTAAGTTCATTGATTGATTTTATAGCATAGCCATTATATCGACATGCTTCAATAATCCTGAGTTCTAATAAACCAGCCTCATATAGCTTGTAGCAACAATATTCAAGTTCATCATCACTATATTGAGGTAGACATTCATGTAGTGTTGAGATGTTATAGGTTTCCTTATATGGTTTGTCCTCGATTACTAACATGATGTCACGGACACATTCAATATTTAATTTTGCCATTAACTTTTTTTCCTTTCTGTAAATACTTGGCTACGGCAATAGCCTGTATTTAGAGTATAGGGGACAAAGGCAGATAAGACAATAGGTGAAAGTTTTACAGATTGCGTTTAAAGCATTTGAAGTAGTTGCAGATGTGGCGGTGCTTGTGCTGGCAGTGAAGATGATAAGAGAGAGGAGGTGAGGAAATTGTGAATAGAATTTTATATAAGTTTGCCAGCTTGAAATTAAAAAACCTAATGAATAAGTTTGATAAAAAGCTGGGACGAGTTTATACGGGAAAGTTTAAGGATGTAAAATCAAGTTTTCCGTTAGGGTGGGAAAATAGAACTATAGTTGTATTTTATATCAATGAAAGAGAAACCTATATGTGTGATAAGGGACTGAATAACAGTCATTACATGGCTGAGCTGCTTGAAAGAATAGAGTATAAGGGTGTTTCGTGCTATGTGAATGAAGATACTATTATCATACAAATTTAAAATTACAGGAAAGCGAGGTAATAATATTGTTTGCAGAAAAATTAAAAGAAGTGATGGAAACTTTAGGGATTAGTCAGAAGCAGTTATGTGTACTGACTGGTATTGGAAAAAGTTCAATCAGTCAGTATTTGACAGGCAGAAATGAGCCGACGGCTGACAGGAAAAAGAAAATTGCACTAGCTCTTGGGTTAAAAGGCAATTACTTTGATCCTTATGGAGAATATCCAAAGTTAAAGACTTATGGAAAGATTAAAAGTCTGATGGTTACTGATGCGGCTAAACTTTTAGGAATGAATGCGAATACGGTTCGTAAAGGACTGCAACAGGGTGTTTTCCCGTGGGGATATGCTATAAAGACATCTGAGAATAGATGGACATATTTTATAAATGCGAAAAGTTTTATTGTTACGGAGCATTTGGAGGGGGAGTTGAAAATATGACAGAAACGGAGATACTCAAAATCATGGCGGAGGCAAAAAGACAGGTTGAAGCTGATGCAAGAGCATCAAAGGCATATCGCTATGAAGATATGAGGGAAAGAAAAATAAAAGAAATATATGTGTTTTATCCGGAGATTGCCGAACTTACGGCAGGGAAGTTTAAGGAGCTGTGGGACGCAGCATAAGGAGGAAAAGCAATGAGAGTAAAAGAGTACATAACAAAAAGAAGATGCCGTGTGTGCGGCAAAGAAACGCATGACATGAAAAAGTCAGTGTGTTCGTGCGGCTGTTTTATGTATCCAATAGGATATATTTACACCAAAAAAAACAGTTACTTAAGTGAGCTGCTTAAGTAACTGAGGGGTGAGGTAAAACCTCTGAAAAAAATTTACGAGATTATTATACCTCACCCTTAGAAATAAGTCAACTAAAAGCCTTGAAAAAGAGGCTTTTAGCACTTGCTTAAACTATTAACTTTACGACAGAGGGGTGAGCGGATGTATTTTAAGACTACAGTTATAGCAGGTAAAACCATAGAGGTTATGAAAGGCTATAAGATGAGAGTGGCAAAAGGTAAGAGAGCAGAAAAAAACAGGCTCACACCTGAGGAGATGGATAAGGTTAATCAGAAGAATGCGGCTAAAAAATTAAGATGGACTATAGCGGCTAATTTCCAGGGAGGAGATTTCCATGTGGTACTCACATATCTCCGGGAGAACAGAAAGACTCCGGCAGAAGCAAAAAAGATAGTCAATAAATTTATCCGTGCAATGCGTAAGGAGTATAAAAAAGTTGGTGCAGAATTTAAGTATATTCATGTGACTGAATACCAAAACACAAGTATTCACCATCACATAATTATAAACAACTTGGAGTATGTAAATGTGACAGGCTGGGTAAAAAAACATTGGGAGTATGGCAGACCGAAATTTACTGTGTTAGATGATACCGGGAACTATCAGAAATTAGCTGATTATCTAATCAAGGAAACATCAAAGACTTTCCGGGAGAACGATGGAGGTCATAAGCAGAGATATTCATGCAGTAGGAATTTAATACATCCTGAACCTGTTACCACTGTTGTTCATGCGGGAAAGTGGAGGAGAGAGCCGAAGCCGATTAAAGGGTACTACATAGTGCCGGACAGCGTTAATAATGGCATATCTAATTTCGATGGGTACCCATTTCAAAGCTACATAATGGTTTCGCTTGATGCCGGGATGCCTGAGGGTCTTAATAAAGAGCAGAGGGACAGATGGCGGCGGCAAAAAGCTGAGTGGGAACTATATAAAAAATAGGTGGTTTGAAATGCCGTTTTCGTTTAGGAAATACTAATACTGAGAGGTGTTTTATACAAATAAAGCGGTCAAAATGTCTGTTTACCCAGTAAATACTAATGGTGAGGTGATTTTTTGAGGGTAATTATTTACATAAAGATTGAGTGTCACGGAAATCCATCCGGATATGCAAAGACGGTCATATATCTGACATATAAGTCTAATGTGTCAAAGGTGACGCTTGTTAAGCAGGATGTGACAAAAAATGCCATGTGCATTGTGGCGGTCATTGAAGCACTGAAAAAGCTGTTGAAGCCGTGTGAGGTGCAGATATATCTTGATAGTGATTATGTAATAAACGCAATGGCACATATGCGACAGTGGAAAGCAAACGGTTGGAAGCGTGCAGGAATGAGAGAGGTCAAAAATAAGGTGCTGTGGCAGCAGTTGGATATGCTGACGCAAATCCATAAAGTGAAAGTATCAAGATTTAGCGAGAGTCAGGAAAAGAGGTGGAGAGAGTTATGCGAAGTATAATACAGATAGATTGTACCAGATGTTTTTTATGTGGAGAGCCTGAGCATTATAAAAATGGCATTTATGACAGGCTGGAGGAACATCATGTGTTCTTTGGAACGGCAAACAGAAGTAAATCTGAAAAGTGGGGCATGAAAGTGTACCTGCATGGTGCGGAGTGTCACAGATGCGGAAAGAAAGCGGTACATAAGAACAGGAATGTTGATTTGAAAGTAAAGCAGATGGCACAGATGCGATTTGAACAGATGCAGGGTTCAAGAGAATTGTTCAGAAAAGAATTTGGTAAGAGCTGGCTTTAAGAAAACAGGAGGGTAAAACATTGAAGAAAATTGTATCAATAATAAATTTAAAAGGTGGTGTTGCAAAGACCACCACAGCGGTTAATTTCGCTTATGAGCTTGCTGTTAGAGGTGAGAAGGTGCTTGTTGTAGACAATGACAAGCAGGGAAATTTGTCAAAGGCGTTTAGTAGTTATGATCCTTTTGATGTGCATACAGTTGCTTACCTGATGACTGAAAAGGATGCAGATGTGTCAAAGGCATTGAGGAAAACAAGATATGAAAATATTGACATTATTCCGGCAAATATGAACCTTGCAAATGCAAATATGAGCGTAATGATGGATATGTCAAGACAGCAGCAGACGAGATTTCATAAGGCTTTTGCAGATTGTGGCATATATGAGAAATATGACTATATGGTTATTGATAGTGCTCCAGATATAAATATATCAATTATCAATGCGCTGACGATAAGCACAGATGTGATTGTGCCATTGATTATTGATCAGTACAGCATGGATGGACTTGATATATTGACGGAGCAGTTACAGCAGGTTAAAGAGGATTTTAACGAGGGGATAAACTTCGATGGCTGTCTTGTAACCCAGTGGCAGAAGAATGATGTGAACATTGAGGGACTGGAAGTTATAAAGAAGAATTATCCAGTGTTTGAAACGAAGATAAGACGCACAAATGCGAAAGTACAGGAAAGTACATTTGCAAAAATTCCGTTAATTGAGTATTCAAAGCGGTGCGGAGCTTCGGTTGATTACAGGAAGTTTGCAGACGAGTGGTTGAAGGAGTTTGCAAAGTAGGAGGTGGCAGCAGTTGGTAGGTTTTGACATAACGCACTTTATGAGTGATGAAAGCAAAAAAGGAATTAAGGACAATTTTAAGATTGAAAAAGTGTCTGTGAGAAAGATGAAGCCATCTAAAGACAATTTTTATTCTATTGATGAGGAAGAAATTACAAGACTTGCAAGGACGATTGAACTTGTAGGTTTACAGCAAAACTTTGTTGTCAAAAAAATGCCCGGAGCAGATGAATATGAAGTTATAGCCGGGCATAAAAGACGGCTTGCTGTACTTAAGCTCCTGGAGGAAGGCAAGGAAGAGTTTGAATTACAGCCTTGCCGGGTGATTTATACGGATGATGACATAAAGAATGAGCTTACATTGATTTTTACGAACTCAACACAGCGTGTCAGAACGGATGCGGAGAAGATGAAAGAGGTTGAGGAAACGGACAGACTTTTGAAACAGCTTAGGGAAACTCAGAAAATTGAGGGACGCACTGATGAGATTATTGCTCAGTTGATTGGCAGCAGTAAGTCACAGGTCGCAAGATTAAAGAAAATCAATAATAAACTGATTGAGCCGCTTAAGAGTGAATATGAAGCCGGGAACATCAGCACGGCGGCAGCAGATAAAACGGCATCATTGCCAGCAGAAAAGCAGAAAGAGGTATTGAAAAAGTATGAAGATACCGGGGAGCTTAAGGCGGATGATGTTTTACCGGGACAGATGTGTGTAAATGACTTTCCGGATATGGTACCGGAAAGTTTAAAAGATACAACCAGCCTTATTATTAACGGTGCTATAAATCCTAATAAAGAATATAACGGTGTGAACATAAACATTATTGTTGCAGCCTTTAAAGAAGATACTGATTTCTTTGATAATCAATTTTTCAAGAAAATATATGGAGCGTATCGTGAAAATCTTAAGGAGTTTGAAAAGACAGGTAAAGGCTCATATGAGTTATTGCATAAGATATATGACTGTTTTGAAGATATAAACGGCTGTCTGGAAGAATTTGATTATAAAGGCGAACATATAGAGGTTTTATATGCAGGTCAAAGTGCAAGATTTATGTGTGGTGATATTGATGAGCAAATCGTATATAAAGACATGGCAGAAGTAGCGTACGCAATGATATTAACAAAGATGATTACTTTTGATGATGCAGCAGTACAAGAAGTAGCATCGAAGCAGGATGAAAGTGAGGATGAGTTAAGCAAAGAGATTTCATCATTAAAACAGGATTTGGATAAATATTATGAATATCTCACTGACATAGAAAAAAGAACTATTCAGGATATTTTGACAGCGGCAGCAGAGAGAGGGGGTGGGCGATTGTGAAAAGATTGTTGATAAAGGTACTTAGCATTAGCATTTCCTGGATGCCGAGCGTGTTAATAATTTGTGCAGCATTTTGTTTTGTGGCAGGATTATTTGCGATTGCATGGATAAGTATATCCATAGGTCTTAGATTGATTGTGACAGCAGTTGATTTTGTTATCTTAGCATTTTTAGCTGACTTTATAGGAGGTAAACATGGGAAAAAAGAAAAATAAGGGAATAGTGGACAATACAGTAGTTAATATAGATTTTCCACGCACACAGTTCAGGCAGGTAAAACAGATGGATCATATGACTATGAAAAGATTTATTGAAAATGTTTATATGCAGGGATATGACAAGGCGGCAGAAAGAACAAAAGATGTAAAAGAGGATATAAGGCCGGACAAGATGCTGGCTGATATATCACAGATAAAAGGAATAGGTGATAAGAAGCTGGCAGAGATAGCGAAGATAGTTAATAACCATTTAGGAGGTGCAGAGGTTGAGGAGGGATAAAGTGACGCAGGAGATAGACAAAGAAGTTTTAAATATTATCACGGAGACAGCAAATAAAACGGCAACAGCAACGGTTGATGAAGCTATAGAAAAGATGTCCTCATTTAGCTGGATAGAGAGGATAAAAGCAATATCGAAGGACTACTTTACCAGTACAGAAAAATTACTGTATGCGTATCCAGCTTTACAGTCACATCTTGAACATGAAGATGAATATTTTGATATGGCTTTTCATGGTTCTTCTAGCAGTATTGTGAAGTTTTCAAAATTCAAGGTTTCAAAGCCGGAGGAAGAGCAGATTTTGAAAGACAGGAAGGAAAGCTATAACCGTTCCAAGAGTGATTTAGAGAAGATTGAGGAAGCTCTTGACAGCATAAAGAACGAGAAGGGTTATGAGATAATAAGTCTCAGATATTTTGTGAATAAAAAGGATGGAAATACAAGGACATGGCAGGAAGTTGCGGAGGAAATTGGTAAGTTAGATAACTATCCGGATGATATAGCGGAGAGTACTATCCGGAAATATAAAAATCGTCTAGTAAGAAAGATGGCGGTAGTTATATTCGGTTCTGATGCAGGTAAATAATTGCCCCAGCCTGGGGCAGCAGTAAACAATGCACCTTAAATAATATAGCTGTAAAGCGTATCACACAAAAATAAATGATGGTGGTTGGTGCACCACCGGAAAGGAGAAAAAATGTTAAAGGGAATTCTTATAAAGGCAGACGAGCTGGCAAAGGAGCTGGACATCTCGCAAGGTCTGGCGTACAAAATGATCGCCCAGTGGAACGAGGAACTGAGAGCCAAGGGCTACACGACCGTGGGAGGCCGTGTAAGCAGGAGGTACTATCAGGAGAAGATCTACGGGGCAGGGGAGGAGTGATAGGATGCCAGCCTACAAGGACAGCAGGCAGGGGACGTGGTACGCTTCCTTCTACTTCGAGAACTGGCAAGGTGTGAAGCAGAAGAAGCTGAAACGGGGGTTTGCCACCAAGAAGGACGCTCTGGCGTGGGAGCGGGAGTTTCTTCTTCAGCAGGCAGCAGACCTGACCATGACCTTTGAAGCCTTTGTGGAAATTTATATCACGGACAAGAAAAAGCGACTCCGGGAAAACACCTGGTCTACCAAAGAGCACAT